>CZQE01000362.1_pt1 | contig 67123 bp, 59 predicted proteins | sample 734431 | NCBI WGS metagenome assembly CZQE01 (sample SAMEA3597869, study PRJEB11362) | hydrothermal vent metagenome | biome: marine hydrothermal vent biome; feature: marine hydrothermal vent; material: ocean water | place: Atlantic Ocean | collected 2010-09-19/2010-10-04
CGACTGATCGCCCTGAAGGCCATATGCTGTCTCACGCCATGCGGATGGAAGACATCGATCCAGAAGACAGGATAGGTCACGCCATATCCGATACCGCCGATGGCGCTCTCCCCGTCGGACGCGAGGTCGCCATCCCTCGTGACGCGCATGACCAGTCGCATGCCCAGCGCGGACAGCGCCGCGTCGTAGAACCGTGCCGAACGGGCGATGTCGGCGACGCCGATACCGCCATGGTCGATACGCCAGTCGTTGGTTTCACTCATGGGCTCTTCCCCCAGAAGCAGTGCGCGTCAGGACATCTCAGAGCAGTGCGGCAAGCCCGAAGCGGAGCGCGTCGCCGCTGGCAGGACCGGATGCCAGCTTCATGTCGATATCATCGTGCACACTGGTCCACACCGGCATCGCCTGCGCCAGCACCTGCTTTCCAACGTCAGTGAGGGCCAGCCGCCTGATCCGCCGGTCGACCGGATCGGACTCCATGCGGACCAGACCGTCCCGCTGCAGCGGCTTGAGGTTCGCGGTCAGGCTCGTGCGGTCCATCGCCAGCAGGGTCGCGACCGAGCTGATCGACGGTGGCGCCGGTCGATTGAGCGCATTCAGCAGCGAGAACTGCCCGCTGGTAATTCCAAAGCCGCGAAAGGCATCGTCGAATCGGCGCGACAGCGCCCGCGCTGCCCTCTGGGCAGCCAGGCACAGGCAATGATCCCGCACGAAATGCGTTTGCTCGGGAGAGACCAGGGCGTGTTTTGACATCGGAGATTTATGTTGATATCAACTTATTATGTCAAGCAGCTCATGAAGGATGTGCCGCATGCCGATCGACCCAAACGCCGATATCGAGATCACCAGCTTTGCCTGGGTGCCGGATTTCGCGCGCGGCTTCGTCCGCGACCTGCGGCCGCGCTGGGCATGCGAAGAGGCCGGCATCGGCTATTGCGAACGGCTGATCGGCTTTGAGACGGCCAAGAGCGAGGATTACCGGCGCGAGCAGCCCTTCGGCCAAGTGCCCGCCTATCGCGACGATGAAGTCCAGATGTTCGAAAGTGGCGCGATGGTCCTGCGCATCGCCGAGCGTTCCGAAAAACTCATGCCCGGCGACCCGGCAGGCCGGTCGCGCGTCCTGACCTGGGTAACCGCCGCGCTCAACAGCGTTGAGCCGTTCGTCTTCGATCTGGTGAATATCGATACGTTCAACAAGGACGCCGAATGGGCCAGGCTGCGGCGGCCCCAGGTGATCGACAATCTGCGCGGGCGGCTGGCGGCATTGTCCGGCTGGCTGGGTGAAAAGTCCTATCTGGAGGGCGATTTCAGCGCCGCCGATATTATCATGACGACGGTGCTGCGCGAGGTTTCGGACGACGCGCTGCTGGCCGAATTCCCCAATCTGGTCGCCTATCGCGATCGATGCATGCAACGACCCGCGTTCGAGCAGGCACTGAAGGCGCAGCTGGCGTCATTCGCACCCGAACCAGTAGCCGCATAAGCGGCTACATGGTTTCAGCCGGGCCGGAATCGAAGGTATCGCGCCTTGACCCGAGCCGCACGCAAGGACAGCCGGCGACGCTTACATCATGCCGGCCTGATGCTCCTTCCGGCTATTGTCGGCCGGGATTAAAAAACTGCTTGAATCCTGTACCGAAAGACTGCGGATTCGAGAGAGTGGCATTTCTCTGCCCGGTGACGGCCCAATCGGTATGTTTCGGCCTCGCCTTCGCCAGCGCGACTTCCCATTCTCGCCCGGTTTGGCACAGTTCGCCGCTTGCAAGCGTACCGCTCTTGTTGCGCAGCGGAGCACAGATGACTCGATCCTGATCAGCTTTCGCAAGAACGCTTTCCTGGCCCAATGCCGGCATCGGCAAAGTCCCCAGAAATGCTGAAGCGGTTACGAGCAGAACCAAGCGACGCATCGGATACCTCCCGAAAACATGCCTTCGTGCACCCGTTATAACATTTGCCTGCCCTACGAACAAACAAGAGCAGCTTGATCATTTTGGGTAAACGACTCCCGGCCACTTGCTTCAAGCGAATATCGATACGCAACCGCGTGCCTTCGGTCGGCAAGGCAGGATTGGATGCGCGGCTTTCTCACCTCCCAAAAGGCCGCGATGGGACAGGCATCACGCCGGATCTTTCGACAGGCTCACGTCAGGCTTGTTCCGACATCCGCCCTGCCCCACACTCTCGTCACCGCCTTCGGACAGGCGGCCCCCGGAACAGGTCCGGGTGACGGAGGGAAAGCAAGATGCGCGACTTCGACATCATCGTATATGGTGCCACCGGCTTCACCGGACGCCTGGTCGCGGAGTATCTGATCCAGGCTTATCCCGGTCCCGACAAGCCGCGCTGGGCGATGGCCGGGCGGTCGCTGTCCAAGCTTCAGGAAGTCCGCGACGAGATCGTGGCACCGGCGGACATCCCCTTGCTCACCGCCAATTCCGACGACCCCGCAAGCCTCAGGGCCCTGTGCGAACGCACGACGGTGATGCTCACCACCGTCGGCCCGTACCAGCTCTATGGCAGCGACCTCGTCGCCGCCTGCGCCGAGACCGGCACCGCCTATGTCGATCTGTGTGGCGAGCCCGCCTGGATGCGCCACATGATCGACGCGCATCACGAGACCGCGAGGCGCACCGGCGCCCGCATCGTCTTTTCCTGCGGGTTCGATTCAATCCCGTTCGACCTCGGCGTGCTCACGCTCCAGGATGCAGCGAAGCTGAAATACGGCCGCGCCGCCCCGCGCGTGAAATGCCGGGTACGCAAGATGCAGGGCGGCTTTTCCGGCGGCACCGCAGCCAGCCTCAAGGCGACGCTCGCCGCCGCGGCGCGCGATCCCTCGATCCTCGGCCTGCTGACCAACCCCTTCGCGCTGACGCCGGGTTTCCAGGGCCCGAGCCAGCCCAGGGGCCTGCTGCCCGATTACGACAAGACGATCGAGGCCTGGGTCGCGCCGTTCATCATGGCGCCGATCAACACCAAGAACGTCCACCGCACCAACTTCCTGCTCGGCGAGGCCTATGGCGCCGACTTCGTCTATGACGAGATGATGGTCGCCGGCCTCGGCGATATCGGCAAGGCGGCGGCGGAGGCGATCGCGAAGATCAACCCGCTCGCCAGCGAGAAGGGCCCAAAGCCCGGCGAAGGCCCGTCGAAGGAGGAGCGCGAGAACGGCTATTACGACATCTTGTTCATCGGCGAGATGCCGGACGGGACCCGGGTCGACTCAGTCGTCACCGGGGACCGCGACCCGGGCTATGGCTCGACCAGCAAGATGATCGCCGAGACAGCCTTGTGCCTGGTGCAGGACGTGGCCGGAGAAGGCGGCATCTGGACGCCCGGCGCGCTGCTCGGCGAGGTGCTGGTCAAGCGGCTCGAGGCTAAGGCCGGACTTACGTTCCGGGCCGGATGATCGTCGTGAGAGGATGAACGGGTAGTGGAAGATGATCTCGACCACCGTTCCCGGGATGAATGGCAGACGCGGCTATGCGAGGCATCGCATCGGTTCTCGACCGCGCTGAAAGAACTTCACCAGACCAACCCATGGCCGGAGAACCCCACGCTCGAACAAGCGATCAACATGCTGGCAACCGAGTTGTGGGATCGCGGTTTCAGCCAAACGGATATCGGCAGCGCATTCCGGAACGCCCTTGCGGACCTGCCGCGCTATACGGCGGGCGATGAAGTCAGGCCGTAGCCCGGGTCCGTGAACCAATTCAGACGCTATATCGATTATAGAGGGGTCAGCATCGTTGACGCCCATAGAGCTCGATGCGAGCATCGGGGAGATGTCCAATATCTCGATCCGACACGCCACGGCGGAAGACGCCCGCCTCATCGCCTCGCTCCACTGCGCGAGTTGGCGCGAGACCTATCGCGGTATTCTCGATCAGGCATTCCTCGACAGCGAGATCGAACAGGAGCGGCTGGCCGTCTGGTCGAAACGACTGCGCAACCCTGACTCGTCGCAGATCGTGCTGATTGCCCATGACGATGCCGAGCCGGTCGGCTTCGTCTGCGCCTTCACCGATACCGATGTTCGCTGGGGCAGCATGATCGACAATCTCCATGTGAAGGCCGGCCTGCGAGGGCAAGGTGTCGGCGAATACCTGCTGCGCACGACCGCGCAGACCGTCGCCGCCACGACCGAAACACAAGGCCTCCATCTCTGGGTGTTCGAAGCGAACGAAGCTGCCTTGCGCTTCTATCTCCGCATGGGGGGCGAGGTGGTGGAGCGCGAGAAGTCCGAGATTCCAGCCGCGCATGAAGCGCCTGCACTGCGCATGTTCTGGCCCGATCTGGCGTCGCTGAAACCCTGACGGTAGCTCTTTCGCCGGAGCGGCCATGCGTTCAGGCATGGATTCTACCGAATATCGCGCTGAAATCGCAGACGCTTAAACATACCGAAAGCAGCCACTGATACCCTTCGGCCGTCACAACAGATCGGACCCTGCCGACCATGACCCCGTTTTCTGCGCGCATGGCCGGAGCCTTCGCCGTGTCGCCGTCCGGGCATCTCCTTTTCACACCGTTCGGCGATTATGGCCCGGCCTATCTCGTCAGCACGAAGGAAGAAGCCGCGACGCTCCGTCGCGGCATGTGGTGCATCGTCATTCCCGGCCTCGTCATCATGTTGCTTGGCGTGTCCTCCCTCTGGATCGGGCGGCGTATCCTGACCGCCGCGATCCTGTGGAAGATCGGTCTCGCGATCCCCATTGGCTTCGCCGTCTGGACCGCGATATTTCTGATCTGGGTGAGCCTTGTATCGTCCAGGCTGCAGCGGGCGGAGCGCGACGGGACGGTCATCGGGGCGGTACAGCCCGATGACGACGCGCCGGTGCGCCGGCGCCGGGTGATCGCGCCTACCGTCCCCGACCCGACGCCTCTTCCCGAGGCCGGACACCGCCTCCTTGTCCATGTCGCCGCGCAGATGGAAGACGATAGCGGCGTCGCGGTCGATAGCCTGTTGCTGGCTCTTGGCGGGCTTGCCGGTTTCGCCGCCCAGGTCGGCCTTCGCGAGGCCGCCGCCACCGCGGGAGAGGCAGCTCCGCTCATCCGCGTCGACACACAGGGCGGCCGGGTATTCTATTTCGGAGACGCAGTAAACGCGCTGGTTGCGGAGGCTCCGGAATCGATCCTGGCCATCGTTTCCCGGCCGGCGACATTGACCGATGGCCCCTCCGCAGAGGTCCTGGAGATTTTCAGGCACGTCACCGCCACGGTCGGCAGTGAAGCGTTCGGCGTTCCTCGCACCCCAGGCCCCACCAGCGGAGACCTTCCGATCGATCTGCTGTGGCGGCTGTGGCCGTCTACTGCGCCGCTGCTCGCGGCCGAGTGCCGCGATCCGCGCGAATGGCCCCTCGCCCTCGCTCATGCGGCGCGGGAAGCAGTGGCCAAGCTCGATGGAATCTTCGATCCGGACACGGCCGTTCGTCTCGTCATGGAAAGTGCGATCCCGATGTCGAAGATCGATCCCGGCGAGATCGGGATCGCTTACTGAAATCGGTGCGCCACCGTCAGCCGCGATAGAACAGCATCGCCACCGCAGCGATCACGACCGACACGGCGATAGCGATCGGCACCCAGCGCCGGCTGAACGCCTGCGCCTCGAGATGATAGGCGACCAGATCGAACCAGTAGCGGCCCGGCTCCGCCTCGCGCAGCGCGCCGATCCGGCGGAAGCGATCGAACCACCAGCGCTCTACACGATCTCTCGGAACGAAATCGATCGCGTCTTCCGGGGACAGTGCATGGTGCGCCAGGAAATGCGCTGCCACTGGCCCGCGCACGCGCCGGACAGCTGCCGGAAGCTGGCTCACCGCTTGCGGCCCTGGTGGCGGATGTTCGCCGGCCGGCCGCGCCGCTTGATCACGCGGGCCGGGCGACTGTCGCGTTCGGGACGGGCGCCCTTGCCATCCACCATCTCGAAACGGAGCGCCCCCGACACGGGGTTCGCCTCGGCCAGCCGCAATTGCAGCCGCTGGCCGCTCGCATATTCGGTGCCGGTTTCGTCGCCGATCAGCCGCCGCCCCGCCTCGTCATAGCGGAAATATTCGCCGCCGATGTCCCGCACCGGCATCAGCCCGTCGCCGCCGATACCCTCGACCGTCGCGAAGAAACCGAAATTGGCGACACCGGTGATGCGCACGTCGAGAACCTGCCCCACCCGTTCGGCGAGGAAGGCGGCGACATAACGGTCGATCGTGTCGCGCTCAGCCTCCATCGCGCGGCGTTCGAGCATCGAGATGCTTTCGCCGATCCGGTCCATCGACGCTGCCTCGCCCTCGGTCAGTCCACCCGGCCCGAGCTTGTAGGCGTCGACCAGCGCACGGTGCACGATCAGGTCGGCATAGCGCCTGATCGGCGAGGTGAAATGCGCGTAGCTGCCCAGCGCAAGCCCGAAATGGCCGTGGTTTTCCGGCCCGTAATAGGCCTGGGTCTGGGTGCGCAGCACCTGCTCCATGATCTGCGGCCGGAAATCGACATCGCCGACCTTGTCGAGGATGTGGTTGAACGTCGCCGGGCGCACCACCTGGCCAAGCGCGAACTCGACGCCAAAGGTCTTGAGATACTCCTTGAGTGCGACAAGCTTTTCGCGGCTCGGCTGTTCGTGCACCCGGTACATGACCGGCGCCTTCTTCGCCTCGAGCGCCTTGGCGGCCGCCACGTTCGCGGCAATCATGTAGTCCTCGATCAGCTTGTGCGCGTCGAGCCGTTCGCGCGGCGCGACCGACAGGATGCGGCCCTTCTCGTCCAGCACCACGCGCCGCTCGGGCAGATCGAGATCGAGCGGGTCACGCTTCTCGCGCGCCTTGTAGAGCGCCTTCCAGCACGCCCAAAGCGGCTTGAGCGCCGTGTCGGTCAGCGGGTGCTCGATCATGCCGTCGATCGCGGCCTGCGCATCCTCATAGGCAATGTTCGCTGCGATCCGCACGATCGCCCGCGTGAAACGCCAGCTTTTCAGCGTGCCGTTCTTCGCGATCTGCAGATGACATGCGAGCGCAGCACGATCGACATCCTGCTTCAGCGAGCACATGTCGGCCGACAATTCCTCGGGCAGCATTGGCACCACCCGATCGGGGAAATAGACACTGTTGCCGCGCCGCCGCGCCTCGCGGTCGAGCTCCGATCCAGGGCGGACGTAGAAGCTGACATCGGCGATCGCGACGATCGCCTTCCACCCGCCGTCGTTGGCGGGATCGTCGTCCGACGCCGCCCAGACCGCGTCGTCATGGTCGCGCGCATCGGCCGGGTCGATCGCGACGATCGGCAGATGGCGCAGGTCTTCCCGCCCATCCCCCAGCGGCGTCTGCGCAACCCGTGCTGCTTCCTCAATCGTCTCGGGCGAAAAGACATTGGGGATGCCGAGCTTGTGGATCGCGATCAGCGAGAAGCTGCGCGGCGCGAACGGATCGCCCAGCCGCTCGGTCACCCGCACCGTGATGCGCGGTGGGCGCCCCGCCTTCTCCGCCAGCACGAGGTCGCCCGGCTCCGCACCGCCGGCGTCGGAGACCATGAACTCGCGCCGTTCCTTCTTCTCGACGCCCTGCAGCCAGAGCTTGCCATCCTCCTGATGCAGCACCCCAAGGACAAGCTCCTCGCCGCGCGCGAGCTGCTTCATCGGATGCGCGATCCAGCCGTTGCCGGCCTCCTCGGTGCGGGCCAGCACCCGATCACCTACGCCGAGCGCACCGCGCTTGCGTTCACGCACCCGCAGGCGCGGCGCGGGCGCGTCGGAATCCCAGCGCTCGGGCACTGCCCATATATTTCCGCCGTCATCGACATCGGCGATGCGCAGCACGGTGACCTTGGGCAGCCCGCCCAGCTTGTGGAAGGCGCGGCCGGGGGCGCTGTCGATCAGCCCCTCGTCAGCCATGTCCTTGAGCAGTGCCTTCAGGCCGATCTTCTCCTGCGCGGTCAGGCCGAAGGCGCGCGCGATCTCGCGCTTGCCGGCAGGCGTGGCCGACGAGGTAATGAAGTCGAGGATCTGTTCGCGTGTGGGAAGGCCGGGCGAACGCTTTGGCTTGGGCATCCAAGGGAGATAGGGGTTTACGCGCTCCCCGTCACCTGCCCGCGCTGCTTCAGGATCACGCCGGCCCGCCAATAGTGGAAGATTGCCCAGGGCGTCGCCACCGCGAAGACGAACATCGCCCAGCGCAGCGAATCTTCACCGAATCTTGGCCGAAGCAGATCGCTGATCTGGCCGACCAGCGTCGGCCCCAGGCCCAGGCCGATCAGGTTGATCACCAGCAGGGTGATCGCCGCCCACAGGGCCCGCAGCCGCATCGGCGCCAAGCCCTGCAACAGCGCGAAGGTCGGGCCCAGATAGCTCGACGCAAACAGCAGCGCGAAGAAATAAGCGCCGACCGCGATGTTCGGCTCGTCGAGGAAATAGAAGATCAGACTGAACGGCAGCGCGATCGTCTTCAGGATCGCGACCATCCAGCTTTGCCAGTGAAGACCGCGCTTCTTCGCCAGCCGGTCGGCCAGCATCCCGCCGACCACGCCGGAGACGGTCGCGAAGATCGCGCCGATCGGTGCGATCACCCAGGAGATGGTCAGCAGCGGCACACCCAGCGAGCGCTGGATGAAGCTCGGACCCCATTGCGCATGTCCATAGCCGATCAGCGAGGTCAGCGTGACGGCGATCACCAGGTGGCGCGCCGCGCGGTCGTGCCAGATCGAGGCGAAGCCGGCACCCAGGCTCGGCATCGCCTCGCGTTCCTGCTCGGCCTGGCTGCGGCCGTCGGACAGGCCGCGGCGCGGCTCGATCACGAAGAACCAGACGATCACCGCAAGCAGCAGCCCGGGCAGCCCGACCACGAACATCGCGTGTCGCCAGCCATAGAAATGGCCGATCGTCCCGCCGATGATGGTGCCGAATGCAGCGCCCAGCACCACGCCCAGCGAATAGATCGCCATCGCGCTGGCCCGTTCGTGCGGAGCGTAGAGATCGGCGATCATCGAATGGCTGGGCGGGCTCGATCCGGCCTCGCCCACCCCGACGCCGATCCGGGCAAACAGCAGCTGGAGGAAACTGGTCGCGAGCCCGCAGATCGCGGTCATCGCGCTCCACAGCGCAAGCGACAACACGATGATCTTCTTGCGACTGGTCCGGTCAGCGAGGCGCGCCACCGGAATGCCGAGCCCGGCATAGAAGACCGCGAAGGCGAAGCCCGACAGGATGCCGAGCTGCGTGTCGGTCAGCAGCAGATCCTTGCGGATCAGCTCAAGCAGGATCGCAAGGATCTGCCGGTCCATATAGCTGAAGAAATAGACGAAGGTGAGCAGCGCGAGGGTGAGCCGGCGGCGGCGGATCGCCAGCGCATCTGCAGTTTCGGGGGCAGTTTGCGGGGCGTTTTCTGGGGAGGAAAGAGCCATGTCGGGAAATACTCGGTTACAGGCGAAAAAAGGCTCGCCGTCCCCCCGGGAGCGGGACGGCGAGCCGAGGGGCGTCAAAGGAGCATCAGAACTTCTTCGACAGGCCGACCTTGAAATTGCGGCCCAGCGCACTGCCGGTGAACGGATCGTAATTGTAATCGAGCCGCGCGAACGACGGGTCGCGATCGAAGATGTTCAGGACCGACAGGGTCGCCGTCGTCTCCCAGGGCAGGCGAACGCGCAGGCTGAAATCGAACGTGTAATATTTCTCGATGTTCGCGCCCTGAGTCAGGATCGGGGAACCGGCGATATCGACACGCGGCGCGAACGGCCCTGAGTTCGTATCGGCGCGCTGATCATGATATCCGTCGATATAGGTCGCGGTCAGGCGTCCGTCGAAGATGCCTGCGCCAAGATCGATAAAGGCCTGGCCCTTCCATTTCGGCACCGGATAGGCGGTGGTCTGGAAATTGAGCTTGCCGCCGGCGTCGAACGCCTTCTGCACGACCACCCCGTCGACTGCCTGATCGGCGGTCTTGTACTCGATCGTGTAGGTCGCGGTCACGCCGGCGCCGAAGCGCACGGCGCCGACATCGCCGCGATAGTTGGCGGCGAAGTCGAGGCCCGAATTGGTGACGCTCGCGCCGTTGATGACCTTGGTCGAGATCCGGGCCACATTGGTGATGTTGCACGCCCCGTTGAAAGTGAAGCGTGCCTGCAGCGCGGCAAAGGCGGCGTTGCCGCAATTCGCCGCGCCGGTCGATCCGAACAGCGTATTGACCATGCCGGCGACCGGCTCGAACACGATCGAGTCCCGCAGTTCGTAGCGGAAATAATCGATGCTGGCGGTGAAGCCGCCGCCATTCAGCAGCACGCCGCCGGAATAATTGGTCGATTTCTCTGGCTTCAGCGCTGCGTTGCCGGCCACGTCGACCGGGCGGAAGCTGGTACCGACGAGCTGAAGCGAGGTGACCGAGCCCGGCAGGAGATTCTCGTTGCGCGGGCCGCGGAAGGTAGTGCCGACGCCGCCGCGGAAGGCGAGCCACGGTGTCGCCTGGAAACGCAGGCGCGCCTGCGGGTTGAAGGTCGAGCCCACTTTCCCGCCATAATCCTCGTACCGTGCCGCAAGCTGGAGGTTGAGCGTATCGAAGATCGGCGCCTGGAGCTCGGCATAGGTCGCGATCACGTCTCCCGATGCCTTGGCATTCGCGTTGGTGCCGAGAAAGGCCAGGGCGCCGGTCGCCGGCGGGCTCGCGCCGCCGACCGTGTTGGGCAGGCAGGGGCCCAGATTGCCCGTCACCGGCGTCTCGCGGCAGGGATTGTTCGCCAGGTTGTTGTTGTTGCCATAGCGGATCGAATAGGTGTCGCGGCGATATTGCGCCCCGACGCCGAACTGGACGTCGCCGCCCGGCAGCGAGATCCCGGTCTTTCCGCTGATGCTCGCCTCCCCGACGAACAGCGACGTATCGGCCTGGCTGAACGACTTGACGAAGAACCAGCGCGCAAGCTCCGCCGAATTGGCGACCGACGAGACATAGTTGGGATTGGTCGCGCCGGTCGCCAGGTTGGACTGGATCGCGTTGCCGAACGGATTGAGCCACAGGCAGCCATTCGCGCCGGGCGTCGTCCCGGTGCAGTTCGGCCCGCCAAGCCCGCGCAGCGCGAGCTGGACGCGGTCGCCGAACGCATCATAGCCGTCGATATAGCGGTAATAATGATGGTAGGTCGCGTTGACGTTGAAATCGAGGCTGTCGGTCAGCTTGCCCGACAGTGTGGCGGTAAATCGTGCGGATTCTGATTTGCGTTCGCCGATCGAGGCGCCGGGATCATTCTCGTCGCCAGCGAACATCGGGTTGCCGCCCGTCAGGAACGGCCGGTAGAGCAGCGTCGGGAACAGCGCGCCGATCGCGCCCGCGGGAAGCGCGGTCGGGTTCTGCAACCGATACTGGATATAGCCCGGATTGTTCGCCGGCACGAAGAAGCCGCTCTGCGTGATGCCCGTCGCGGCGGAAGGCGACTGGGTCAGCAGATAGGAAGGCGAGGTGCGGTAATGCGGCACTGTCGACCGGCCATATAGTGCCGTCACCTCGAATTCGATATCGGGAGTGATATCGACGCCGAGCTCGACATAGGCCTGGCCGCGCCGTTCGGTATCGACCAGCGCATCATACACGCTGTACTGGGTCGCGCAGCGGTTCTGCGCGGTGATCGTCCCGCCGAGCGGCACGCAGCTCGCATCGGGGGTGAAGCTGGTGATCGGCGCCCCGGTCGGGCCGAGCGCGAGGAAGGTCGCCGGGTTGCCGCCGCCGGTATAGCCCCCTTCCGGATTGACGGCGAAGGGCTGGACCGCGAACTTCCGGTCCCGCGCCAGCAACTCGCCGCGCGTCTGATAGCCCGCCGCGAGCAGCACCCTGAACCCGTTGCCCTGGTGGCCGAAGCTCGCCGAGATGTCGTAGTCGCCGACGCTGTCGTTGACGAACTTGTGGCTGCCCGCGACGAGGAAGCCCTTCTGATCCGACTTGCTGATGAAGTTCACCACCCCGGCGACCGCGTCCGATCCGTAGGTAGCCGCCGCGCCGTCCTTCAGCACTTCGATCCGTCCGATCGCCGCCTGCGGGATCATGTTGATATCGACCGACGGAATGCCGTTGCCGGCCGACACGAGACGCTTGTTGTTGAACAGCACCAGGGTGCGCTGCGGACCGAGTCCGCGGAGATTGACCGTGGCGATGCCCTCGGCGCCCTGCGACCGGCTGTCGAACTGGTTCGAATCGCCGAGCACGCCGTTGGAGGTCGGCAGCGCCTTGAGCATCTCCACCGCGCTCGGGCTGCCCTGCCTGGAAAGCTCCTCGGAAGAGATCACGTCGACCGGCAGGGCTGCATCCTCCGGGGTGCCGCGGATCAGCGATCCGGTGACGACGATGTCGGGCGTGGTCTGGCCGGCATCGTCCTGGTCCGCCGCGAGGGCGCTTTGAGCGAAGGCCGGCGATGCAAGGCTGAGCGCGAGAGCCGAAAAGGCACACGCGGATAAATACTGCTTCCTGAGCATATCTCTCTCCCCTTTCGGCCGGGACATTCGCGATCCCGTACCGGAAACTCGAATTGATAGAGAGATTGACGTTACGTCAAGCAAAAGACTCGTTTCGAAACAGTACCCGTTTCATGGACAATTCGGCAAAACTCGCGCGAAAGCGCCGGATCGGCCAGAACCTATATTCGAACTGGCTATATCTGCGCGCCGGACACCGATACGAAAACAGGCGCCGCCCGGGTGGGCGACGCCTGTTTCAGAGCATCAGGATCGAAGGATCAGTACCCGTTGAGCCGCGCGAAGCGCTCGCGGTGATAGGCGGCATTACCCCACATCGTCTCCAGCACCCGCGCCCGCTTGATATAGAAGCCGGCATCATGCTCGTCGGTCATGCCGATGCCGCCATGCAGCTGGATCATCTCCCGACTGACCAGGTGAAGCGTATCGCCGGCCACCGCCTTGGCAAGGCTCACCGCCTGGTCGACATCCGACCGGTTGGCGTCGATCGCCTCGAGCGCTCCCTCCACCGCGGAGCGCATCAGCTCAAGCTCAGTGAACATCCTGGCCATGCGGTGCTGCAGCGCCTGGAAAGTCGAGAGCTGCTGCCCGAACTGAACCCGCGTCTTGAGATAGTCGTTGGTGGTCGCGAAGGCCTGTTCCGCCATGCCAAGCATCTCGGCGCAGAGCCCGGCGGTGGCCCGGTCGATCACCTTTGCCGTCAGGTCGATGCCGCCGAGCTTCTCGGCCGCGGCACCGTCGAACCTGACCTGGGCATGACTGCGCGAATCCGCCATGTGCCGCGCAGAGCGCGATACGCCTTCATCGCCCGAAACGAGGTACAGCCCGTCCACCGCCGCGACGACGAACAGCGCCGCACTGTCGCCCTCCGCAACGAATTCCTTGGTGCCGCTCACCTTGCCGCCTGTCACGCTGGTCGCGATCCGTGCCGGGTCATGAACCGGCCCCTCGTCGACGGCCAGCGTAGCGACCACCTCACCCGAGGCGATCTTCGGCAACCACTCCGCCCTGGCGGCATCCGATCCCCCCAGCACGATCGCGGTCGCAGCGGCGGCCGTCGACGCAAGCGGCGACGCAGCGAGGTTGCGTCCGAGCTGCTCGAGCACCAGCCCGAGCGAGAGATAGCCGAATTCCGATCCGCCGAACGCCTCGGGTACCACGATGCCCGCCCAGCCCATCTGAGCCATCTCAGCCCAGGCGGCAGCGTCATATCCCGCCGCCGGCGCAGCATCGCGCATCTTGCGAAAGGCGCCGACCGGGGCCTCATTGTCAGCCCATTCGCGCGCCATGTCGCGCAGCATCGTCTGTTCGTCGTTGAGCACAGCCATTCTAAACTCCCTCTCCCCTCAGGGGAGAGGACCGGGGAGAGGGGCAGTCTCTCGCGTCCGGCCCGATTGGTGAAATATCTCGACTGCCCCTCTGCCAATCCCCTTCCCGCAAGGAGGGGCCTTGACGACTATTGGTGGTCAAGCATCCCCAGGATGCGCTTGGCGATCACGTTGTTCTGGATCTCCGTCGATCCGCCATAGATCGACACCGCCTTGCCCCACAGCCAGGTGCGGGTCTGAGTCAGTTCTGGCTCGCTGAAGCCCTCGCCTTCCCAACCGAGGCCGTTCATGCCCATGATCTCGATCGACAGCTCAGCGCGATCCTGAGTGATACGTGCGCCGACATTCTTCATGATCGACGTTGCAGCCGACGGCCCCTGGTTCGATTTCGCCTCCAGCGCAGCACGGCGCAGGGTCAGGGCGAAGGCACGGCTGTCCATCTCGTGGCGGACGATACGCATGCGCAGATCGCTGTCGTTCACCCGCCCCTGATCGTCAGTCCCGCGATATTGCTTGGCGAGCGCGCCAATCGAGGTCCCGCCGAACAACCGGCTGAGCGACCCGCCGCCCGACAGATTCTGCCGCTCATGCTGGAGCAGCCGCTTGCCGATCGTCCAGCCCTCGCCCTCGCGGCCGACCAGATTGCCCTTGGGCACCTTCACGTCGGTGAAGAAGGTCTCGCAGAAGGGCGACGCGCCGGAGATCATCTTGATCGGCTTCACCTCGACACCCGGCGAGGTCATGTCGATCAGCAGGAAGCTGATGCCTTCATGCTTTTTCGATTTGTCGGTCCGCACCAGCGCAAAGCATTTGTCGGCCCATTGCCCGCCCGAGGTCCAGGTCTTCTGGCCATTGACGAGATAATGGTCACCCTTGTCCTCGGCGAACATCTGGAGGCTGGCGAGGTCCGATCCAGCCCCCGGCTCCGAATAGCCCTGGCACCACCGCACCTCGCCCTTCGCGATCGCGGGGATATGCTCGAGCTTCTGCGCCTCGCTGCCATATTCGAGCAGGGTCGGACCGAACATCATGATGCCCATGCCGCCGATCGGGTTCCAGGCGCCGATCCGTGCCATTTCCTCGCCCAGCACGCGCGCCTGCGCCCGGTCCAGCCCGCCGCCGCCATAGGCAGCCGGCCAGGTCGGCACACCCCAGCCCTTTTCGCCGAACGCCTTTTTCCAGGCGGACTCGTCGTCCGAGAGGGCGGTCGGCCCTTCGACCGTAGCCATCGGGTTTTCTTTGCCCTTCAGCGATGGCGGGAAATGCGCCTCGAGCCACGCGCGCGCCTCCTTGCGGAAGGCGTCGAGCGGGCTGACGCTTGCGTCGAGTTCGGCGGCGGTCGCCATACATGCTCTCCTTCGGAACCGAATCTGAATTTCGGGTATGGTCGAGCATGTGGCACAGATCGCAAGGCAAGCAAAGCGCGTAACGCCGCCCATGAAGCAAGACGCACTGCGCCGCGCACGGCCCTTGCGGGCCGGCGCGGTCGCACCGTGAATACCGCGGGGATACCACGGACGGCTTCGACGCCTCGGGGGCGGCGCCTGAACCGCAGGGAGATTATTTCAGCAGCGAGAGCACGCCCTGCTGGCTCTGGTTCGCCTGGGCGAGCAGGGCCGTCGATGCCTGGCTCAGGATCTGCGCCTTGGCGAGCGCGATCGTCTCAGTCGAGAAGTCGACATCCTCGATCCGGCTGCGCGCGTCGGTCAGGTTGCTGACATTGCTGGTCAGGCTGCTCACGACCGATTCGAGTCGGCTCTGGCCTGCACCGATCGACGAACGGGTCGTGTTGACCGACAGCAAGGCGGCATCCAGGGAATCGAGCGCACCCTTGGCGCCAGTGACGGTGGAGATGTCGATGCTGCCGACGCTGGTGAGGTTGAGCGCGGTGATCTTCAGCGCGACCTGATCGGCCGAGCCCGAACCGGTCTGGATGTTCACCGTGACATCGCTCGCGCCGAACAGGGTAACGCCGTTGAAGTTGGTCTTCGACGTGATGTCCGAAAGCTGCGACGCCAGTTCCTTGACTTCGACCTGCAGGTTCTTGCGGTCGTCGTCGGAATAGGTGCCCGACGCCGACTGGACCGACAGCTCGCGGACGCGCTGCAGGATGTTGGTGACTTCACCCAGCGCACCGTCGGCGGTCTGGGCAAGCGAGATGCCGTCGTTCGCGTTGCGGATCGCCTGGGTCTGGCCCTTGATCTGCGAGGTGAGCGAGGAAGCGATGGCGGACCCTGCCGCGTCGTCCTTCGCGCTGTTGATGCGCTTGCCGGTCGACAGGCGCTCGATGCTGGTCTGCAGCGCTTTCGATGCCGCATTCGACGCGTTGGTCGCGCGCAGCGCGGCAACGTTGGTTCCGATAACAGTCATATTCAGTCTCCGGACGCCCCTCCCGCCGCCCCCAAAGCGATGGATCGAACCGTCCAACAGGAGAACGGCAGAGTAAATGCAGGATTAAGCAGTTTTTTCAATCGACGCGAAATGATGCGAAAAACTGCGGGTTTCGGGGGCAGTTACCCCCTTGTCCTTAACCCCGGCCTTGGGCATGTTCGGCGAATGTTCCGCCGGCGCGCGCCGTCGACAACGACAAATCGCGGGACGTGAGCGATCCGGGGGAGTGAATGCGTTTCGAACATCGAGCCGTACCGATCGTCCTCGCCGCCGTGCTGATCGACACGATCGGCTTCGGCATCGTCATGCCGGTCTTCCCGCATCTGATCACCAGCATCGGCCATGTCGATCTCGAACAGGCAACGCGGATCGCCGGCTATATGCTGGTCGTGTTCGCGCTGACCCAGTTCTTCGCCGGCCCGGTGCTGGGCAACCTCAGCGACCGGTTCGGCCGGCGCCCAGTGCTGATCGCCTCGATGCTGGCGTTCGGCATGGATTACGCGCTGATGGCCTGGGCACCGACGCTCGCCTGGCTGTTCCTCGGCCGCGCCATCGCGGGCATCGCAGGCGCAGTCTATAGCCCTGCCAGCTCGGTGCTGGCCGACGTTACCCCGCCCGAGAAGCGCAGCGGCGTGTTCGGGCTGATCGGCGCGGCGTTCGGCATAGGGTTCATCATCGGCCCGGCGATCGGCGGCCTGCTCGCCGATTTCGGCCCCCGCGCGCCCTTCGTCGCGGCGGCGATCCTCGCGCTCGCCAATGCGACCGTGATGATCATCGCAATGCCCGAAACGCTGGCGCCGACGAACCGGCGCCCGTTCAAGCTGCGCGATGCCCATATCGTCGGCGCTTTCCGTCCGTTGTTCCATGCCGGCAATGCGGCGCCCCTGCTTGCCGCCTGGTTCGTCTGGCAGTTGGCGCACATGGTCTACCCCTCGACCTGGGCGTTCTGGGCCGCGATCCGGTTCAATTGGGATGCGAAGGCGATCGGCTGGTCGCTCGCCTTTGTCGGGCTGGTGATGGCGCTGGTCCAGGGCGGCCTGACCGGGAAGATCATTGCCCGGGTCGGCGAGCGGTGGGCGCTCGTCATCGGCCTCGTCTCGGCCGGCATCGCCTTCCTCGCCTTCGCCTTCATCACCCAAAGCTGGCAGGCCTATGCCCTGTTCTTGGTGAGCGCGCTGTCCGGCATGATCTTTCCGGCGATGAACGGCCTTCTCTCGCGCATGGTCGACGCCTCGCACCAGGGCGCACTGCAAGGCGGGATCGGCAGCATGGCCAGCGTCTCCTCGATCCTCGGACCATTGCTGCTCACCCAGGCGCTGGCGACAGGCGTCGACCATGGCTTTCCGGGCGCCGCCTTCCTGCTGGCGGGGATACTCGCCTTCGCCGCGCTCGGCATCATCGTCTGGAAAGTGCTGGACCGCGTTCCGCCGCCCGAGCCGGCAGCCTAGAACGCCGGGCGTTCTGCCCGGCACGAACGGAAACAGACGGCACCGATTTCGTGCGCGCGGCGCTGGAATTTACTCTGACCGCGCGACACCATCGATGGATTCCGGCATGCCGGGGCGCCACCGGGCAAGCGTCCGGATTGGATCGATCTCTCCCGTCCGATCGATTGACCCCATGCCCGATCGCTCACTACCCTTGAGGATAGACAATCATATCGCTTGGGGGGAGCGGGACCATGGCCAAGATCATGTTCACACGGCATGCCGAAAAGCCCTTCGGGACGACCGTCGGTGTCGGCCTGGACGGCACGGCCAATCCGGATGATCTGATCGTACTCGGCTGGCAGCGCGCCGGGGCTCTTGTGCGATTCTTCGCGCCACACGATCCGGCGAGCCTGTCACCGGGCATCGCCACGCCGACCGCGATCTTCGCGTCGGACGCGGCCAGCCCCGGCGCCAGCCTGCGCCCGCAGCATACCGTGCTCCCGCTATCCCAGGAACTGGGGATCGCCATCGACACGAGCATCGCCAAGAAAGACAAGAAGGCGCTCGCCGCAGCCGCCATCGCCGCCGCGCCGACGGGCCCGGTGCTGGTCGCGTGGCAGCATGACGTGATTCCGGATCTGGTCGATCATGTCGCCGGATCGAAGATCGCACCCAGGCCCTGGCCAGGCGACCGGTTCGACATGGTCTGGGTGCTCGACCAGGCCCCGGGTGCCACGACCTGGACATTCTCGCAGGTTCCGCAGCTGCTGCTCGCCGGAGACAGCGCCCAGCCAATTACCTAGAGGTCCAGCGGACGTTGGCGTATCGACCCGGCATCCACCGGTCGGCGGCGGGAACCGAAGCCTCCCGGCAGACTACCGATCGGCCCAGGCCAATTCATCCGCTAGAGGAGCGCAAATCCCAGTGCGGTGTTGACCGCGCCGCACACCGTCGCGAGTCCGGCGTTGATCGCCTGCTCGGCGGTCAGGATACCAATCCCCTTCACCGCCAGCAGCATGGTGCGGGACGTGTTCTTCTGGATATCAAGCTTCAGCCGCGCTTCTTCCGCGTCGATGACGCCTGACGCGTAGAGCTCGCCGATCTGGCGGATCGAGATGGCGATCTTCTCCGCTTCGTTCTTCGCATAGATCTCGGCGGTCTTGCCGCCGCTCACCAGCACCCCGGTCATCGCGCCGGCGATCTCCCCGGTCAGCGCGCTTACATCGATCTGTGCCATCAATTGCCTCCGAGCGGCACGCCGCGTTGCTTGGCCTTTTCGAGCATCAGGATCGCGCCAGTCGATTGCGCCAGCCCGTTGAAGTCAGGTTCCATGATCTGGGCGCTCATGCATTGCTCGGGGCCCTGTCGCGTCTCCTCCCGCCTTTTGTGCTGCGCCTCGAGCGCGCTGAGGCTGCTGTCCAGCAGGCCGACCATCTCGATCGTCTGGGCGTTCTTCGCGAACACGCCGACATGGACGCGCAGATCCTCGATATCGGCATGCGCCTTCTGGTAGAAACCCGTCTGGCGCGAATAAACGCAGTCGGGCGTGCCGTAGCTGTAGAGCAAAGCCTGGCGCTCCGCTGAGAAGCTGCTCTGCAAGGCCGAGACCATCTGCTCGGTCTTGCTGTCATAGGGCGCCATCAGGGTCACGGTGCAGGCGCCGAGCAGCAGCGCGGCCATGCTCGCCGCGACGGTGCCGGCAATATGGCGGCCGTGAAGCATGAAGCGCCCTCCCCCGAAGATACCCGGTCACGACTTTATGACGCCCCCGTCGCCCTGTCGATGCAGGCTATAGCCGATCAGGTGCCAATCAGCCGTGCCGTCAAAGCTCCTTCCCCGGTCGGCGCGACAATCCGACATCGAGATGCGCGCCGGCATCGAGCAGCAGCGTCTCGCCGGTCATCACCCGGTTGTCCGGATCGAGCAGCATCACGACCGGCCCGGCGATATCGTCGGCGCCGGCGGCTATCGCCATCGGTGTCTGCGCGGCGATGCGCGCGTTGAGCGCGGCGAACCCCGCCTCGCCCAGCCTCTTCTCGAACCAGCCGGTCCCGACATAGCCCGGCGCAACCGCATTGACCCGGATCGCCGGCGCGAGCGCGCGGGCAAGGCTCTTCGTCATCGTGACCAGCGCGCCCTTGGACGCGGCATAGGCTACCGACGATCCGTTGCCGAACACACCCGCCACCGAGGCGATGTTGACCACCGCGCCGATTCCGTTTTCGCGCATTGCCGGAGCGCAGGCGCGGACCATCTGGAACGGCGCGATCGTGTTCAGCCGGTAGATGTCGATGAAGTCGTCGGCCGAGAGCGCGTCCAGATCCTCGTGATTGGCGAATTTGGTCCGCCCGGCATTGTTGACCAGGAAATCGATCCGCCCGAACGCCTCGACCGCTGCCGCGGCGAGCGCCCGGCAGGCCGAATCCTCGGCGATATCGGCCTGCACCGCGATCGCGCCGTCCACCGCCGAGGCGAGCGCTTCGGCCTCGTCCCGGCTGCTCGCATAGTTGATCACGCAGCGCACGCCCCGCGCCGCCAGGCGCCGCACCACCGCCGCGCCGATGCCTGTCCCGCCGCCCGTGACGATCGCAACCGCGCCCTTCATGCCATCGCTCATGCCTGGGCGCTCGGCCGCGCGGAGACACGATCGTGCCACGCGCGCAGATGTTCCTGCTCCTCGGGAATGGCGACTCCCACGAACCCCGCGAAATCGACGATCGACAGCAGCACGATATCGGCCATCGAATAGCTCTTCCCGTCCAGATACTCCCGGTCGGCGAGCGCGCGGTCGAACTCGCGCATCGCGCCGGTCACTCGTGGCCGCTGGCTCTCCCCGAATTCCGTATATTGCTGCTTCACCACGCGTGCGGTGAAAGGATGGGTGTGGACCCAGACCATCGCCAGCGGCACCATCAGGCGCAGTTCCGCCCGGCGCATCCACATATCCACCTCGGCGATACCGCGCGGCCCCGTGCCGAACATCGGCGGTTCGGGATGCATCGCCTCGAACAGGCGGCAGATCGACACGCTTTCGGTCAGCACGCCGCCATCGTCGAGCTTCAGCGCCGGAATCTGCCCCAGCGGATTCACTTCGAGGAAAGCCGCTCCCTTGTGCTCCCCCGCGACGATCGAAAGCGTCTCGCTGGGTACGCTCAGTCCCTTTTCGGCGAGATAGATGCGTACACGGCGCGGATTGGGCGCCGGATTCACCGCGTCGTAGAACAGCATCGGCAACCCTCGTCATTTTTTAGAAGATTGCGTATGGCATTTGCCGCGCGCCTCGCATAGCGGCGTATCATGACAGCCGCCGATATGCTCGCGACCGATTTCGCGACCCTGCCCGACCTGATCCATGCTCATGCAACTGAGCAAGGCAGCAAGACCGCCCTCGCCGCGCTGGAGGGCAGCGTCGACTATGCGACACTCGACGCGCTGATGGACCGTGCCGCCGCCGCGCTCCAGCGGGACGGCGTCGTACAGGGCCAGGCAGTCGCAATCGTGTCCGCTTCCCGAATCGAGTATGGCGTCGCCTTTCTCGGCGCGCTGCGCGCCGGCTGCGTCGCCGCGCCGCTCGCGCCCTCCTCGACGCCGGAATCGCTCGCGGCCATGATTGCCGATTGCGGCGCGCCGATCGTCTTTGTCGATGCCGAAGCTGAGGCCGCGCTGGCTAACCAGCCAGTCTCAGCAACCCTGGTTCGCCTTGATACCGATGCCTTCGCGGCATGGCTCGCCCCTGAAGGAACAAAACCTGCGCCCGTCACCATCGCGCCCGGCGACGGCTTCAACATCATCTATTCCTCCGGCACCACCGGCACGCCCAAGGGCATCGTCCAGAGCCACACGATGCGCTGGGCCCATATCAACCGCAACGCATCGGCCGGCTTCGGCGAAGCGGTGACGATGATCGCGACGCCGCTCTATTCCAACACCACGCTGGTCAGCTTCCTGCCGACCCTTGGCTGGGGCGGCACCGCAGTGCTGATGAAGAAGTTCGACGCCCGCGGCTTTCTCGAGCTCGCCCAGACCAACCGCGCGACTCATGCGATGCTCGTGCCGGTCCAGTACCAGCGGATCATGGCGCTCCCCGATTTCGACAGCTTCGACCTGTCGGCCTTCCGCCTGAAGACCTGCACCAGCGCGCCCTTCTCCGCCGCGCTCAAGGCCGATGTCCTGGCCCGCTGGCCCGGGCTGCTGGTCGAATATTACGGCATGACCGAAGGCGGCGGCACCTGCCTGCTGGTCGCCAACCTCTTTCCCGACAAGCTCCACACCGTCGGCCGCCCGATCGAGGATCACGACATCCGCCTGATCGACGAGGACGGCAAAGAAGTACCGCAGGGCGAGATGGGCGAGGTCGTCGGCCGGTCGCCGGCGATGATGACCGGCTATCACGGCCGCAGCGAGGCAAGTGCCGCGGCCGAATGGTTCGATGCCGAGGGACAGCGCTATATCCGCCACGGCGATGTCGGCCGCTTCGACGCTGACGGCTTCCTCACCCTGCTCGATCGCAAGAAGGACCTGATCATCTCGGGCGGGTTCAACATCTATCCGACCGATCTCGAGGCAGTATTGTCGCAGCATCCGGCAGTTGCCGATTGCAGCGTGATCGGGGTGCCGTCCGAGACATGGGGCGAAACGCCGGTCGGCTTCTACGTGCCGCACACCGGGATCGATGCAGGCAATGCCGAAATCCTGGCCTGGACCAACGCCCAGCTCGGCAAGACCCAGCGCCTCTCGGCGCTCCACGCCATCGACGAGCTGCCGCGCAGCGCGATCGGCAAGGTGCTGAAGCGCGAGCTGCGCGACCGCCTGGCGGAGACGGCACCGTGACGCCAATCGCCGACATCCTCAGCGGCGCCACGGCGATCGAGGACGGCTTCCGTACGGCGATCCCGGCCGACTGGCTGCAGGGCCGCACCGCCTATGGCGGCCTGTCCAGCGCCCTTGCGCTCCATGCGGCGCAAGGAGTCGAGCCTGACCTGCCGCCGCTCCGCTCAGCGCAGGTCTCCTTCATCGGCCCGCTCTCGGGCGACGTCAGCGTCACCGCGACGAAGTTGCGCCGCGGGCGCAACGCGGCTTTCATCCAGGCCGACATCACCTCCGAAGCCGGGCTCGGCTACCGCGCGACCTTCGTCTTCATGTCGGACCAGCCCTCGCGGATCGAGCTCGACGGTCGGTTGCACTGCGATCGCCGCCCGCCCGCGCCCGACGCAAAACTCTATACCGGGCCCGACGAATTCTTCACCGGCAACTTCAACTTCCTGGACCTGAAGGAAGAGGCAGCGGGCGAGGCGGAATGGCTGCGCTGGGCACGGCTCCGCGCGCCGGACGGGCTCGATCCGATGGTCCATGTGCTCGCCGTCGCCGATGCACTTCCCCCTGCCGCTTTCAAGCTGCTCGGCAAGCAGCCCGCGCCAATCAGTTCGCTCACCTGGATCGTCAACCTGCTCACCCCGGCACCCGCGACGACCGACGGCTGGTGGCTGCTTTCGGCTCAGTCGGACTATGCGAGGAACGGCTGTTCAAGCCAGGCGATGACGATCTGGAACGCCGACGGCCAGCCCATCGCCCAGGGCATGCAAAGCGTCGCTATCTTCGCCTGATCCAGGTCCGGGGCTCATTGGGCAGGTACTGTTGTCGGGCGGCAACGGCAGTCAGTCCGCCCCCTGGATGAGATCGGTCATGGCGGCGCTTCCTCGCACCGCCATTGAATCAAGCTGCACGCTGCCTGACAGGCCCCAGACCCGGTTCGTCGGGACGTAGCGTCAGCACTGACGCTCCGGAAGCGGTGACGGCGATCGTGTGCTCGAACTGCGCCGAAAGCGATCCGTCTTTCGTCACGACAGTCCAGCCGTCAGCCTCGGTTCTCACGCTGCGCCGGCCTCGATTGAGCATCGGCTCGATCGTGAACACCATGCCCTCGCGCAGGACAAGGCCGGTCCCCGGCTTTCCGAAGTGCAGGACCTGCGGCTCCTCATGCATCTCCCGGCCGATGCCGTGACCGCAATATTCACGCACCACGGAATAGCCGTTTCGCTTCGCATGTCGTTCGATGGCCCAGCCGATATCTCCGAGCCGAGCGCCCGGGCGAACCGCCCGGATGCCCATCCACATGGCTTCGTAGGTGGCCTGGACCAACCTCCTGGCGGCGGGATTCACCTCGCCAACGAGATAGGTCTTGCTTGAATCGGCAATATAGCCGTTCTTCTCGAGCGTGATGTCGAAATTGACGATGTCGCCATCCCGAAGCACCTCCGTTGGCGATGGGACGCCGTGGCACACCACATCGTTCACCGAAGAATTCAGCACAAAGCCATACCCATATTGGCCCTTGCTCGCTGGCCTGGCCTGAAGATCATTGACGATGAAGTGCTCGACCATTTCGTCGATCTGAAGTGTCGACATGCCAGCGAGCGAGGTGCGATCCAGCAGTTCGAATACCGACGCCAGCAGCCGGCCGGATTCAGCCAGCAGCGCCAGTTCCTGAGGCTGCTTCGTCACGCTTCACTTAACGCCAGCGGTTGAGCCGAAAAGCCAGCGGAACTCAACTCGCGCTCGATGATCTCAGCGAAGCTGAGCGTCGGATTCGTCTCGCACAGCATGCCCACCTTGATCCAGTAGGCAGCCTGCGCATTGATCGAACGAAACGACACCTTGCTCGCCCTGCGCACCTGATCGTGCAGATCATCATCTATATTCACTATGCCCATCGAGATTCCCATATACGATTCGTACACGCTTCATATACATACTATATAGGAGAATACCAAGGGCAGCGAAGAAGCACCTCGGTTAGAGGGGCGCCGCCCGCCGGCTCACAGGGAGCGGAAGGCTGCCGAACAGCGTGTCTTGACCATCGCCACCGGGCCTTGGGAAACATGAAATATGCGACAAATTGCGACACTATTGGCCCGCCGCTGACATAGCTTCGCGACACCCTTGAGTGAAAACCCGCACCATAGCCGGCGGGACCGGGCATTCACTGGAGGAAAGTCGCATGCGGAAATATCTTCTCGCTATCGCTTTGGTCAGCACCGCGATCGGTGGCGCCGCGATGGCGGACCAGATGGGCGGGAGCCAGCCCCAGCGCGCCGACACAGGCAGGGATGGCACGATCTCCCGTGCGGAATTCATGGCGCGGGCCGAACAGCGTTTCGCGAAGCTTGACGCCAATGGCGATGGCCAGCTCTCGGGCGACGAACTCGGCGGACGCGGCGGCAACCGCCTGATGGCCGCCGACACCAACAAGGACGGCAAGATCAGCAAGGCGGAGTATATGGCGCAGGCGGCCGAGCGCTTCGCCAAGCTCGACGCCAATGGCGACGGCAAGATCTCACCCGACGAAATGAAGGCGGCGATGGAGCGCATGCGCGAGGCCCGTGGCGGCTTTGGCGGGCGCGGTGGCGATGGCGCCGGCATGGTACCGCCCCCTGGCGCCGGGCGCCCGATGGGCGGCCATGGCGGGATGATCGCACGGCTCGATACCAACAAGGACGGCAAGATCAGCCGCGAGGAGATGCGCGCGAGCGCCGATGCGCGCTTCGACAAGCTGGACACCAACAAGGACGGCTTCATCGACCAGGCGGAAATCGATGCCGCCCGTGCACTGAGGAAAGATCATATGGGCAAGATGCGCGGCCATGGGCGACACGGCATGACGCCGCCGCCGGGCGCCGCGGCGCCCACACCAGACGCCGGCCAGTAACCCCCGACTGGCCAGGCTGCCGGGCGGGCTGTCCCCCCTCCTCGCCCGCCCGGCATATTCCAAAGGCGACCGATCATGTTAGACGCCGATGTCATGGGAGAAACACCGCATCTTCTGCTGGTCGATGACGAACGCTCGATTCGCGAGCCGCTCGCGCAATATCTCACCAAGCAGGGCTTCCGCGTGACTCAGACGGGCGACGCCGAGGCAGCGCGCACCCGGCTCGCCGCCTATGCGATCGACCTCATCATCCTCGACATCATGATGCCGGGCGAGGACGGGCTGAGCCTGTGCCGCCATGTCCGCGAGACGAGCGAGACCCCCGTCATCCTGCTCACCGCACGCAGCGAGGAGACCGACCGGATCGTCGGGCTTGAAATGGGTGCCGACGATTATGTCGTGAAGCCTTTCTCGCCGCGCGAGCTGGCCGCCCGGGTCAAGGTCATCCTGCGCCGCGCCGCCGCCGGCGGCACGCGCCAGCATGCGCCCGATACCGGCTCGTTCGTCTTTGCCGGCTGGGTGTTGAAATCGGGCGAGCGCGCGCTGGTCGACCGCGAAGGCGTGTCGGTACCGCTCTCGACCGGCGAATATAATCTTCTCCACGCGCTGGTGACTCGTCCGCGCCAGGTGCTGACGCGCGACCAGCTGCTCGATCTGACTCAGGGCCGCGAGGCGGCCGCGTTCGACCGCGCGATCGACAACCAGGTCAGCCGGCTCCGCCGCAAGATCGAGACCGATCCGAAGAACCCCGAACTGATCAAGACCGTCTGGGGTGGCGGCTATACGCTCGCGTCGGAAGTCACCCGCCTGTGAGGCACATCCGGCTGTGGCCGCGCAATCTTTCCGGGCAGATGGTATTGCTGATCGCCATCGCGCTGTTCGTGGCGCAGGCGATCAACTTCGCGATCCAGCTCCAGGATCGCCGCGCCTCGCGCTACGATCAGGCGACCGGCCCAGTCGTGACTCGAATCGTCGACGCAGTCGAGCGCGCCAATGCCGGCCGACCCGCCGACCATGACCGGGGCCATGTCCGCCTGGCCGTCATCTCGCCCGTCGACCCCGCCGGGGAGCACCAGCCCGCCGTCGAACAGGGATTGCGCACCGCGCTCGAGGAAGCAGGCCTGAAGGTCGGCCGGATCGAAACCGAGGTTCGTGCGATCAACAAGGGCGACCGGCGCCTGCGCCGCTGGGGACCCCGCGTGGCCGAGCGGGCTCTGAAGATGGGCGGCGAGCTGGTCATCGCGGTCGAGCAGCCCGGCCAGGGCTGGCTCGTGCTCAACGCGCCCTGGCCCCGGGCCGAGGCCTATCTGATCTGGCGGCTGATCTGGCAGACTCTGGTGCTCTACGCGATCGTGCTGGTCCCCGTGCTGTGGATCGGCCGGCGGATCTCGCAGCCGTTGCGCAGCCTCACCGCCGCCGCTCGCGCCTTCATGCCGGGTGAAGTCGACGTGCCCGTCGAGGAGCGCGGCCCGCAGGATCTGCGCGACGTGATCGCCGCGTTCAACGGCCTGCGCCTGCGCGTCTCGGCGATGCTCGACGAGAAGGACCGGATGCTCGGCGCGATCGGCCACGATCTGCGCACCCCGCTCGCCGCGCTCCGCGTCCGTATCGAATCAGTCGAGGACGATACCGATCGCACGAAGATGGCCGACACGATCGAGGAGATGAACCGGACCCTCGACGACATCCTCTCGCTCGCCCGGCTTGGCCGTCCGAGCGAACCGCTCACCGAAGTCGATCTCGCAGCGCTGGTCGACGCGGTCGTCGAGGATTTCCGCGATCTCGACAATGACGTCACCTTCGAGGAAGCGGCGCGGCTCAGGATGCGCCTGCGCCCCTCGCTGATCCGGCGCGCGGTGCGCAACCTGATCGAGAACGCGATCAAATATGGCGAGTCAGCCGAAGTGCGGGTGGTGCCCGGCGAGCACGAAGTCGCCATCGTCGTTTCCGACAAGGGGCCCGGCATTCCCCCCGAGCATCTCGGCGACGTGTTCGACGCCTTCACCAGGCTTGAAACCTCGCGCAACAAGGAAACCGGCGGCATCGGCCTCGGCCTCGCGCTTGCCCGCGCGATCGTCCGCGAGGCGGGCGGCGATATCACGCTGGTCAACCAGCCCGAAGGGGGGCTGGCCGCGACGATCACCCTGCCGAGACGCTGATCGCGTCGCTCGATCCTCCAACAGGAATCGCAGCATTGATGCGCCGGACGCACAGATGCTGATCCGCCACGGACCATAGTTGCCGCTCCGCGCAATACCTAGCTGGTGTCCGGTTTTACTGGAGACTGAACATGGACCTCGCCCTCAACGACAAGACCGCGCTGGTGACCGGCGGCACGGGTGGCATCGGCCTGGAGATCGCCCGCGCCCTCTCGCGCGAAGGCGTCGCCGTCACCATCACCGGCCGCAGCAGCCGGACACTCGATGCCGCCATCGCCGACATCCGGGCCGCGGGTGGCCCGCCGGTGACCGGGATCGCCGCCGATGTCGCGACCACCGAGGGTGCGGCGATCGTCACCGCGGCGCTTTCCCAGGTCGACATCCTCGTCAACAATCTCGGCATCTATGAAAGCAAGGCGTTCGGCGACATCAGCGATGCCGACTGGGCCAATCTGTTCGAAGTCAACGTGATGAGCGGCGTTCGCCTCGCACGCGCCTACCTGCCCGCGATGCTCGAACGAAACTGGGGCCGGATCATCTTCATCTCGAGCGAATCCGCTCTCGCCATCCCGCATGACATGATCCACTACGCCACGACGAAGACCGCCCAGCTCTCCATCGCACGCGGCCTGTCGCAGCTTACTCGCGGCACGGACGTCACGGTCAATTCGGTGCTCCCCGGGCCGACCCGCTCTGACGGCGTGGTCGAGTTCCTGCGCAGCCAGGCCGCCGATCCAGCCGCACCGATCGAGCAGATCGAGGCCGAATTCTTCCGCGATGCCCGCCCCTCCTCGATCATCCAGCGCATGATCGAGGCGAAGGAGATCGGCGACCTCGTCGCCTATCTCGCCAGCCCCCGCGCCTCCGCCACCAACGGTGCCGCGATCCGCGCGGAAGGCGGCCTGGTGAACACCATCGCGTGATCCCCATCCTGTTCCCCTCCCGCAAGCGGGAGGGGAATAGACGCTGGCGCCCTTCTAATATGCTGCGCTGCATGATAATGGCGCCCGCATGCTGAACATCAATGGTATCACGGTGCGCCTCGGTGGGCGCACGATCCTCGACCGCGCGACAGCCACGCTGCCGCCGAAGAGCCGCGTCGGCCTGATCGGCCGCAACGGTGCCGGCAAGTCGACCTTGATGAAGGTGATGATCGGATCGATCGAGGCTGACGAAGGCGAGATCGAGATGCCGCGCAAGACGCGCATCGGCTATATCGCGCAGGAAGCGCCGAACGGCACGACCACGCCGATCGAAGCCGTGCTCGCCGCCGATACCGAGCGCGCCGCGCTGCTCCACGAAGCCGAGGACTGCCATGATCCCGACCGGGTCGGCGAGATCCATGACCGGCTGATCGCGATCGACGCCTATACCGCCGAGGCACGCGCCGCGCGCATCCTCGTCGGTCTCGGCTTCGACGAGGAGATGCAGGGCCGTCCGCTCGACAGCTATTCGGGCGGCTGGAAGATGCGCGTTGCGCTCGCCGCCCTGCTCTTCTCCGAGCCCGACCTGTTGCTGCTCGACGAGCCCTCGAACCATCTCGATCTCGAAGCGACCCTGTGGCTCGAGAATTTCCTGAAGAGCTATCCGGCAATGATGGTCGTCATCAGCCATGAGCGCGACCTGCTCAACAATGTCGTCGATACCATCCTCCATCTCGAGGGCGGCAAGACGGTCATGTACACCGGTGGTTACGACAGCTTCGAGCAACAGCGCGCCGAACGCGCCGCACAGCTTGCCGCCGCCAAGGCATCGCAGGATGCGCAGCGCGCCAAGCTGCAGGACTATATCGCCCGCAACAGCGCCCGCGCCTCGACCGCGAAACAGGCCCAGTCGCGCCAGAAGATGCTGGCGAAGATGCAGCCGATCGCTGCGATGGCGGAGGACCCGACACTGTCCTTCGACTTCCCCAGCCCCGAGGAACTGCGGCCGCCGCTCGTGACGCTCGACATGGCAGCGGTCGGTTATACCGAGGGCAACCCGATCCTGCGGCGCCTGAACCTTCGGCTCGACCCGGACGACCGCGTCGCGCTGCTCGGTCGCAACGGCAACGGCAAGACCACCCTCGCCCGCCTGCTCGCGGCGCAGCTCACGCCGATGGAAGGCGAGATGACCGCGTCCGGCAAGATGCGCGTCGGCTATTTCACCCAGTATCAGGTGGAAGAACTCGACACCGACGATACCCCGCTTGAGCATATGACCCGGATGATGAAGGGCGCCTCGCCCGCCGCCGTCCGCGCGCAGCTCGGCCGCTTCGGTTTCTCGGGCGCCAAGGCGACCACCAAGGTCGGCAAGCTGTCGGGCGGCGAGCGCGCGCGGCTGGCGCTTGCGCTGATTACCCGCGACGCGCCGCACATGTTGATCCTCGACGAGCCGACCAACCATCTCGACGTCGATGCGCGCGAGGCGCTGGTCCAGGCGCTCAACGCCTATGACGGCGCGGTGGTGATCGTCAGCCATGACCGCCACATGATCGAACTGACCGCCGACCGGCTGGTGCTGGTCGATGGCGGTGCCGCAACTGAATATAATGGCAGCATGGAGGATTATATCGCCTTCGTGCTCTCCAGCGACGGCGCGAGCGGCGGCGGCAGTGCGGCCAAGACCAAGGTCAACAAGAAGGACGAGCGCCGCGCCAATGCCGAGGCGCGCGAGAAGAGCGTAGCGTTGCGCAAGCGCGCTCATGAGGCGGAAGCCCTGGTCGCCAAGCTCTCCAAGCAGCGCAGCGCGATCGATCGCGCGATGTTCGATCCGTCGACCGCGGAGCCCTGGCTCGCCAGGATGAACATGAGCGACCTGATGAAGCAGCGCGCCGATGTCGCGGCAAAGCTGGAAACCGCCGAGGCCGCCTGGCTGGAGATCAGCGAAGAGCTGGAAACCGTCGAGGCCTGATCCGCACCGGCGCTGACCACACGAACCCGGTCAAGCCGGCGGGGCTTCCTAGCCGCCGGATTGTCGGCCGGAATGCGGGACCGCGCCGCCGGACGGCCCTGCCCAATGCACATGGATGGGCAGTGGCCAGTCTCGCGCGACAGGCCGGCATGTCGCGATCACCCTTTGTCGCCCGGTTTTCCAAATCCATCGGCAGCGCCGGATGAACTATCTCGCGCATCCGCCGAACGGCACTGGAGTTCATCGGGCCGAGGCGGCTGGTCAAGAATAGAAGATGGTGCGGGTGGTCGGAATCGAACCGACACTCCTTTCGGAACCGGATTTTGAGTCCGGCGCGTCTACCAGTTTCACCACACCCGCACGGTGCAGAACCCCACGTGCAGAGCGACTTGAGGTAGCAGGCAGCCCCCATACAACAGCAATGGCAGGATTTCCAAGCGATCTCGTCACCTCGCCGGCGCCCAGGCGAGGATCGGCGTTTTGTGCGCCCCAGCCCTGTTCCGGATGGCCCTTCCAGCAGCAGCGGCGAACCGCCCCGACAGGTTTTCAACCCTGATCAAATCATAGAAGCAGCCCACCGCTGCACGCTGTAATGAAGTTGCTGCGACATCTCGACAGAAGGTGGACTCCACGTCGGTGGAGATCAGGTTAGCCGCCTTAGATGATCGTGAAATGTCCTCATGGGACAGTCGAGAATATGGTTGCCGACGCGTTGTTGTCATTCCCATCTAAGCCGATGCGCACAGGCGGACTCCGTGCAGTTATGTCCACCTCCTGCTCTTGCAAAAAAGACAGCAGCAGATCGAAAAACAATTCATGCATTGCAGTTGACGGCACCGCCAATCGCGCTAATGGGCTATATATCCAGTTTGGAGGTAATTATGGCTGACGACACTTCAGATCTCAACGCAACCGAGCTCGCGACCGAGCTGACCATTGCGTGGCTCGGCAATCCCAATAACCGGGTGTCGGCCGAAGAAGTGCCAGCCTTCCTGCAGAAGATGCACGCGACGGTAACAGCACTCGCCACCGCGGCCACAGAGGAAACGGCACCGGAAGCGACGACGGAGCATGTTCCGGCCGTCACCGTGCGCAAGTCGCTCGCGTCGAAGGATCACATCATCTCGCTGATCGACGGCAAGCCTTACAAGACGCTGCGCCGTCATCTTTCGGGCCACGGCCTGACACCCGACGAATACCGTGCGCGCTACGGCCTGAAGACCGATTATCCGATGGTCGCCGAAACCTATTCGGAAGCGCGCCGCGCCATGGCGAAGAAGATCGGCCTTGGCCGCAAGCCCGGTCCGCGCAAGGCCCCAGCCGCCGCAACCGACGCGCCGGCGGGCCCCAAGGCACCGCGCGGCCGGCCGAAAAAGACCGTCTGAAGCATTTCTCGCTTATCAAGGAAGGGCGGGCAACCATGCGGTTGTCCGCCCTTCTTCGTTACAGGGCTTCCTGCACGTGGGAGATCCAGCGCGTAGCACCTCGCCGAAATAATCGTGAAGCAGAACGGGACCGTTTAAGCAGGTCGGAACTGCTGGACTCTGGTGGCCGCGACGAGCGCTTCAAGCGCGCCTGCCCGGCGAACGTCGCTGCGGTCGAATCCCAGTTCGGATATAGCGCAGGCGAAGCGTTACCTGACCTGCAGGCCCTGCGTCACGCCGGCGACGCATATTTCATCAGTGCGAGGCCGCTGATGATCAGGCACGCAGCGGCGATCCGCAACGGATTTGCCTGCTCGCCGAGGATGGCGACTCCCACCAGGAACGCGCCGATCGCGCCGATGCCGGTCCAGATGCTATAGGCAGTTCCAAGCGGCAGGGTCTTCATCGATACCGACAGCAGGCCGAAGCTGGCGATCATCGTCACGATCGTGATGACGGATGGCGTGATCCGGGTGAAGCCGTTCGACTGCTTCATGAAAAAGGCCCAGACGACCTCCAGGACACCTGCGACAACCAATAGAATCCAAGCCATGACGGCTCTCCTTTCAAAGAGCCGGGCCGTCCCGGACATGCTTCCCAACACGGGCGAGGGCGTGGCCTCGGGGCCGATATCGGTACTTCCTACGTCGAGGTCAAGCCATCGGCCCGGACTGCCGCCTTTGCCGGCGGATCGCGCCATAAGCCACCATTTTGCCTCCAACTTCGTTTCGCATGCGTTCCCTGCCTGCCTATGCTGGAAACGAGCAACGGGGCCTCATGTGCACCCGGGTGGCCCAGCGCCTCCCGGGATCGCACGGCGCCTTCAGCTCGAACTTTTCCGAACCGGCGCTCGCGAAGGCGCCGGGATAGCAGGAGGAAGATCATGGTCGCGACGACGCCCACCCCTTTGCCGACCCAGCAGCCCGTGGGCTATTCCGGCCTCTATCCGACGGCCGACACTGCCTGGAGCATTTCGAACGGTCAGGTGATGGTTGCGCCGGTGACGTCCGGCGTCACTGGAACGCCCGTGCCCTTCGTCTTCAAGGGGGTACGCTACCAGCCGACGCCGCTCGATATCAACGGCGGCTCGGCCGGCACGCCGATGGGCGATTTCTACTATATCGGGATGAACGGCACCGGCCCCGATGCCACGACCATGATGATGTACCAGCCGATCTGGACCCGTGATGTCGGCCCGAACGGGCTGATCCGCCAGCTCGGTGCCAACAATATCGGCGTATATGGCAGCTTCAACATGCCGCCCTTCACCATGTCGAACTCGGACGGCTCAGGCACCGTGGTCTCCTCGGCCGGCGACAGCGCGATCGACTGGACCGCGCTCGGGCCGATCCGCTACGTCAACGCGGACGGCGTGGAATATCCGACCTATATGCCCCAGGGAGCGGACGCCAAGCAGGCGCCGCCCTATTGGTATCATTATTGCCATGACGGCTTTCTGGACATGTGCTGGAACGACGGGGTCGATCCAATCTACGTGTTCCTGTCGGTCGGCGTGTCGACGGCGGCATTCTTCTCGTCGAACACGGCCCCGGCCACCGGCTATGAATATACCCAGGTCCAGCAATATTATCTCGATACGGCGACCTGGCTTGGCCAGAGCTATGGCCATCACCCGGCCCTTGCGGGATTCTACATCACCAACGAGACCAACCAGCCCGGTCCCGCGGGCACGTACCAATATCGTGAATATTGGGATTTTCTGAACCGGGTCGGCAAGGCATTGAAGGTGGGGGCGCCCAACAAGCTTACCCTCGCGGCGATGCAGGACGATATCAGCACGCTGACGACTCAGTTGATGCAATATGCCACGCCCCCCGTTCCGGGTGGTGGCGTGCCCGACACTCAGTTGCTCTACGTCGACAGCACAGGGCAGATCACCACGAGCGCCACGAACAACCAGCCCGCTTATTCCACCGACATCTACGACCTCGACCTGTGGGGCTGGAATCTCTACGCGGCACCCGGCCCGACCACGCCGATCATCTCCTATCTCAGCCAGCGCAAGGCCGCGGGCCTGCCCATGGCGCCGGTGGTGCTCAGCGAGATCGGCATTCCGCAGGCCATGCGCTACACTCAGGTCGCTGGCACCAGCTTCGGCACCATGGGCGGAAATGACCCCTATGTCGTCAATCCCAATGGCTATCAGGCGGTCTGGGGTACGACGGTCGCCGACCCGACCACCGACACACTCACGCTGCAAGCCTATCTTCCCGGTACGATCCTGGGCCAGGAAAGCCTCGCGGTTGTCACCACCACCAATGCCCTTCGGACATCGCCGAGCTTCTTCACCGACAATCCGGGCTACAATGCCGGCGGACTGGTCGCCTATGAAAGCGACACTGGTAATTACTACCTCTTCCAGGGTGTCCCGCAAAATCCGGACAGCCCGGGACTGCCGGCACCGAGCTGGGTCCTGCTTGACGCGACGATCTACGGGACGCTGCTTGCTGACCTGATGGCGTCGCCAACGCCGCTGGCGGCCGCGGGCCCCGCGGTGGCGCTCTATGCCTATCTCCAGGCGGCCAATGCCTATCAGGTAGGCAATAAAGCGGTCGCTGCCGCAAACCAGCTGCTCCAGGGCGTCCAGGTCTTCGAATTTTCCGACGAATGGTACAAATGGATGGACCCGTCGGTCACCGACCCGACCACGATCCAGACCGCATCCGGCGTCCACGATTTTCGCGACACCGCGATCGCCCCCTGGGGCCCGGCGAACGCGCAATTCTATACGACCTGGGAAGAGGAATGGTTCGGCCTCTGCTCGGTGCTGCCGAACGGCCGCAGCTCTACCGACCCCGCGATCAACAGCTATGGCTGGCTTGCAGGCAATGGCCCCGATCTGCTCACGCCCCGCGCCAGCTACATGGTCGTGCAGCAGTTCTTCGCACAATAGATCGGGCTGCCGACGAGCGCTGATTCCGGGGGCGGCTGATGCGGTCGCCCCCCCGACTTCAATTCCGCGGCGCCCGCCGGCGATAGCTGAGCGCCTCAGCGACATGGAGGCGCCCTACCCCCTCGCTCCCCGCGAGATCGGCGATCGTCCGCGCAACGCGCAGGATGCGGGTGTAGCCGCGCGCTGACAGGCGCATCGCCTCCGATGCCTGGGCCAGCAGCTTGCGGCCGGCCTCGTCCGGCGTCGCGACTGCCTCCAGCAGCACGCCGTCCACTTCGGCGTTGGTGCGGATGGGGTGGTCGGCATAGCGTTTCGCCTGGATCGCACGCGCCGCAGCGACTCGAGCGCCGACCTCCTTCGACCCTTCCGACGGCGGCGGCAGGACGAGATCGGCCGCGCTCACCGCCTGCACCTCGACATGAAGGTCGATCCGGTCGAGCAGCGGCCCGGAAACCTTGGTCTGATAATCCGCCGCGCAACGCGGGGCCCGCGAACAGGCGAGCGATGCGTCTCCGAGATGACCGCACCGGCACGGGTTCATCGCCGCGATCAGTTGCACCCGCGCCGGGAAGGTCACATGCGCATTGGCCCGCGCGACGCTGACCGTGCCCGTCTCCAGCGGCTGGCGCAGCGAATCGAGCACCACGCGCTGAAATTCCGGCAGTTCGTCGAGGAACAGCACGCCGAGATGGGCGAGGCTCACCTCGCCCGGCTTCACCTTCAGCCCGCCGCCGACCAGTGCCGCCATCGACGCCGAATGATGCGGCGCACGGAACGGTCGGGTCCGGGTCAACCGCCCGCCGCTGAGCGTACCGGCGACGCTCGCCACCATCGACACCTCAAGCGCCTCGGCGGCATCGAGCGGGGGCAGGATGCCCGGCAGGCACGCCGCCATCAGCGATTTGCCCGCGCCCGGCGGGCCGACCATCACCATATTGTGGCCGCCCGCCGCCGCGATCTCCAGCGCGCGCTTGGCGGTTTCCTGCCCCTTCACCTGGGCCAGATCCGGGCCGAATCCGACTTCCTCGACCTCGCCCGGCTGTGGCGCGGAGAGCAGACCATGACCCTTGAAATGATTGAGCAATGCCAGGATGTCGGGCGCGGCGAGCACCTGCACGCCACTCGCCCAGGCAGCTTCCGGGCCTTGCGCGACAGGACAGACGAGCCCCTTGCCAATCTCCGACGCATGAAGTGCCGCGAGCAGCACGCCCGGCGAGGAAGCCACCCGTGCGTCGAGACCCAGCTCGCCCACCACGACATAATCGGCCAGCGTCTCGGCATCCACCACGCCCATCGCGGCGAGCAGGCCAAGCGCGATCGGCAGATCGAAATGCGACCCTTCCTTCGGCAGATCGGCCGGCGACAGATTCACGACGATGCGTTTGGGCGGCAGCGACAGGCCCATCGCCGCGATCGCGCCGCGCACCCGCTCGCGACTTTCCGCGACAGCCTTGTCGGCCAGGCCGACGACGTTGAATGCCGGCAGGCCAGGGATCAGCTGGACCTGCACTTCGACGGCGCGCGCCTCGAGGCCGAGATACGCCACCGTCGATACGCTCGCGACCATATTGCCCCGTCTCCCCCGGAAGAGCGTTGTTCATACGCAGTTTTGTCCGGGAAGAAACCGGTCGCCGATCAGGAACAAGTGTCTTGTCAAACCAACACACCATACCCACATCACACCCCATGCGCAGGACACGCCATCCGACAATCCGCTTCTGCCTGTTCTGGCTGGGTGTCCTGCTGGTGATTGCGACGCCGCTGGTCGGCATACTCCCGGGACCGGGCGGCATCTTCGTCTTCGCAGGCGGGCTGGCGCTGATGCTGCAGAATTCGCACTGGGCGAAACGGCAGTTCGTCCATGGCAAGCGCCGCTGGCCGAGGCTCGGCCGTTACGCCGACGTGGGTCTGCGTCGTGCGAGCGCCCGCCGCCGTCGCGAGCGCGAGAGCGAGGCCCTCGAACGTTGACTAACCCGCACTCTTTGCCTAAGGGCACCCGCTACGAGGCCGTCCGCGTGGCGGCCCTTTTCTATTCAGACGACCAGGGAATGAACGATGAAGCGGACCTTTCAGCCGAGCAATCTGGTGCGCGCGCGCCGGCACGGTTTCCGGTCGCGGATGGCGACTCCGGGCGGCCGCAACGTGATTCGCGCTCGTCGCAATCGCGGCCGCAAGAAGCTGTCGGCCTGACCACTCTTCGCATTCGCCGCGATTTTCTCGCGGCGAATGCGGGAAAACGCGCGCCGATGCCGGGATTCGTCCTGCTCGTGCGCGATCGCGGCGATGGCGATCCATCGATGCGAATCGGGTACACCGTCACCAAGAAGATCGGCAATGCGGTTGTGCGCAACCGCATGAAGCGCCGCCTGCGCGCGCTCGCCCGTGACCTGCTGCCCGAATCGGGCATTCGTGGCGCAGATCATGTGCTGATCGGACGCAATGGCGGCATCGAACGCGACTTCGCGCAGCTCAGGGCGGATCTCGCCAAGGCGCTGACGAAGGTGGCACGGTGACGTACTCCACCCCTTCCGTCATGCCGGATTTGTTCCGGCATCCACTTATCTGCAGGCGTAACGAGCGCATTTCGAGCGCCATACGCGCTATACCGTGCGCCCCGAAACAAGTCCGGGATGACGAAGACCGGGGGCCTGCGGCATGCTGACCCGCCTCCTCGTCGCCCTGGTCCGCTTCTGGCAGGTCGGCCCGTCGGTCATCCTGCCGCCGAGTTGCCGCTATCAGCCGACCTGTTCAAGCTATGCAATCGAGGCCCTTCGCCGCTATGGCGCGCTGAAGGGCGGGTGGCTGGCGGCAAGACGGATCGCGCGGTGCCATCCCTGGGGCGGGTTCGGTCACGATCCGGTTCCCTGAACAAATGCCGGATCAGACGCCTATCATGAGCGGGACATCACTCACGTGAATAACGACAACAAGAATTTCATCCTGTTCGCGGTGTTCGCCGCGCTGGTCCTGTTCGGCTGGCCGATCGTGACGGCGAAGTTCTTCCCGGCAGCGAACCCGCCCGTCACGAAGATCGAGGGCGGCAAGACGAAAATCGTCGCCAACCCCGAGGCAAGCCCTGCGGCAAACAGCGGCACCGCGACGCGTGACCGCAAGGTCGTGCTGGCGGAATCGCCCCGCGTGCTGGTCGAAACGTCGGAGCTGAAGGGGTCGATCAACCTGAAAGGCGCGCGGATCGATGATCTGGTGCTGCTCAAATACAAGGAAACGATCGACAAGAACTCCCCGCCGATCCGGCTCCTGTCGCCATCCGGCACCAAGGATGCCTATTTTGCCGGCTTCGGCTGGTCCGGCGACGGTATCGCCGTGCCCGGTCCGGATACCGTCTTCACCGCCAGCGCCCCCGTCCTGAGCCCCGGCAAGCCAGTGACGCTCAGCTGGGCCAACCCGACCGGCCAGAAATTCGTGATTCGCCTCGCGGTCGACGAGCACTTCATGTTCACGGCCGATCAGGCCGTCATGAACAGCGGCGCCGCTGCAGTGAAGGTTGCGCCCTATGCCCTGGTGTCGCGCGCCGGCCCGGGTGCCGATGTGGATACCTGGACCAACCATATCGGCCCGATCGGCACTTTCGGCAACGGCACGACCTACGACATCACCTATGACAATCTGCACGGCAAGGAGCCCAGCTTCTTCGGCAAGATTTTCGGCAACAGCGGCCGACCCGGCGACAATTATTACGACACCGTGGGCGGCTGGGCCGGTTTCGGCGACAAATACTGGCTGGCGGCGCTGATCCCCGATCAGAAGGCAGCGGTGCATTCCGGCTTCCGCGCCACGACCCCCGGAACCAATTTCCAGGCCGATGTGTCGCGGGCTGCCGCGACCATCCCGTCCGGTTCGCAGATGATCACGACGACTCACCTGTTCACGGGTGCCAAGGAAGTGAACACGCTCGATCGCTATGAAGACACACTGAAAATCCCGCATTTCGGCAAGGCAATCGATTGGGGCTGGTTCGAGATCGTCGAAAAGCCGATCTTCAAATATCTCGACTGGCTGTTCCGCATGGTCGGCAATTTCGGCCTGGCGATCATCCTGCTCACGCTGACGATCCGCGGCCTGATGTTCCCGATCGCCCAGCGCCAGTTCGCCTCCATGGCCAACATGCGCGCGATCCAGCCCAAGATGAAGGCGCTGCAGGAGAAGCACAAGGACGACAAGACGCGCCAGCAGCAAGAGATCATGGCGCTGTACAAGGCGGAGAAGGTCAATCCGCTCGCTGGCTGCCTGCCGACCTTCCTTCAGATCCCGATCTTCTACGCGCTCTACAAGGTGCTGCTGCTGACGATCGAAATGCGTCACCAGCCGTTCGTGCTGTGGATCAAGGATCTGTCGGCGCCGGACCCGCTAACCCCGGTCAACCTGTTCGGCCTGCTCGCCTTCACGCCGCCGCACTTCATCGCAATCGGCGTGATCCCGATCCTGCTCGGCATCTCGATGTACTTCCAGTTCAAGCTGAACCCCGCCCCGATGGACGAGGCGCAGAAGCAGGTCTTCGCGATCATGCCCTGGGTTCTGATGTTCGTGATGGCACCGTTTGCGGTCGGCCTGCAGATCTACTGGATCACCTCGAACACGCTGACCATCCTCCAGCAGCGCCTGCTCTATGCGCGGCATCCGGGGATGAAAGAGGCGCTGGTAAAATGACCCATGGCTGATCCCTTCGAACCCGAGCTGATCGAGGCCGCGCGAAAGACCTTCGCCGGCCCGGTCGCTTTCCTGAAATCAGCGCCCAAGCTGGAATTCCTGCCCGACGCGACCGTACCCGAGATCGCGTTCGCAGGCCGTTCCAACGTCGGCAAGTCGTCGCTGCTCAACGCGCTGACCGGCCGCAACGCGCTCGCCCGCACGTCGAACACGCCGGGCCGCACGCAGGAACTGAACTTCTTCGACGTGGGTGATCCCCTCGCCTTCCGGCTGGTCGACATGCCAGGCTATGGTTTCGCCAAGGCACCCAAGGACGTCGTCAAGAAATGGCGATTCCTGGTCAACGACTTCCTGCGTGGCCGGCAGGAGCTCAAGCGCGCGCTGGTGTTGATCGACGCTCGCCACGGCATCAAGGACGTCGACCGCGAGATTCTCGAGATGCTCGACAAGGCCGCTGTCAGCTACCGCATCGTCCTGACCAAGGCCGACAAGATCAAGCCAAGCGAGCTTGCCGAGGTAACCGCGAAGACCGCCGAGGAAGTCCGCAAGCGCCCTGCAGCGCATCCCGATATCCTCGAAACCTCGAGCGAGACCGGCCTCGGCATCCCGGAGCTGCGCGCTGCGGTGATCGAGGCGATCGGCTGAACGGCATAATTCCCCCTCGCACTGACTCTAATTCCGTTGCATATCGCTACCCATAAAAATGGGAGAAACGCGATGACCATCACGACCGGCCTGCAGATCAGTTCGCTGATCACCCCCGAAGGCGAGCTTCGCCTCTCGCTGGACGATGTTGCGATTCCCACCCCCGGCGCCGACCAGATCGTCGTTCGCATGGAAGCGGCGCCGCTCAACCCGTCCGATCTTGGTCTGTTGCTCGGCCCGGCGGACCTGTCGACGATCGCGGCCAGCGGCACCGCCGAACGGCCGCTCGTGACTGCGTCGGTCAACCCCGCTTTCCTCCCCTCGCTTCAGGCGCGGATCGGCGAAGCGATGGCGGTCGGCAATGAAGGCGCCGGCGTAGTGGTCGACGCAGGCGACGACGCGAAGCACCTCATCGGCCGTACCGTCGCCGTGCTCGGCGGATCGATGTATTCGCAATATCGCGTCTTGCGCACCGGCGAGGCGATGGTCCTGCCTGAAGGCACGACTGCGGCCCAGGGCGCCTCCTGCTTCGTCAACCCGCTGACCGCACTCGCCATGGTCGAGACGATGCGAGCCGAAGGCCATACAGCGCTGGTCCACACCGCCGCCGCCTCGAATCTCGGCCAGATGCTCAACCGCATCTGCATCGCCGACGGCGTGCCGCTGGTGAACGTCGTCCGCAGCGAAGCCCAGGCGAAGATCCTGACCGATATCGGCGCAAAATATGTCGTCGACAGCACCGCGCCGGATTTCCGCAACAAGCTTGTCGACGCGCTGATGGAAACCGGCGCGACGCTCGCCTTCGACGCGGTCGGCGGCGGCCCGCTGGCGGGGCAGCTGATTGCCGCGATGGAGGTTGCCGCGACGCGGAAGATGACCTCGTACAGCCGTTACGGCTCAACCACCCACAAGCAGGTCTATATCTACGGCGTGCTCGACACGCGCCCGACCGAGATCGGCCGCAACACCGGCATGGCCTGGGGCGTCGGCGGCTTCCTGCTCACCTATTTCCTGATGAAGGCCGGGCAGGAAACCGGCCAGCGCATGCGCGCCCGCGTCGCCGCCGAGCTGACCACCACCTTCGCCAGCCACTACACCTCGGAAATCTCGCTTGCGGAGGCGCTGCAACCCGAAACGATCGCTGCCTATGCACGCAAGGCGACGGGCGAGAAGTTCCTGATCAACCCGAACAAGGACCTGTGACGGCGAGGCGGGCGCGGGAGTTGCCGCCCGCGCCCGGCCCGTCTATCCCCCGCCCATGCTCAAGCTCATCATCGGCAACAAGGCCTATTCCTCCTGGTCGCTGCGCGGCTGGCTCGCCTGCAAGCAGTCGGGCCTTCCCTTCGAGGAGGTGGTCGTCCCGCTGTACGATGCCGACTGGGACAAGCGCCGCGAAGGCGACGAATTCGCTCCCTCCTCGGGCAAGGTGCCGATCCTGTGGGACGGCGATGCCGTGGTATGGGACAGTCTGGCGATCATCGAATATCTCGCCGAGAAGACCGAGCGGGCGAAGTTCTGGCCAGAGGACGACAATGCCCGCGCCATGGCGCGATCGATGGCAGCGGAGATGCATTCGAGCTTCACCGCGCTGCGCCGCAAGCACAGCATGAACATCCGCCAGGTCTTCCCGCCCAAGCGGCCCGACGAGGACGTGCTCGCCGATCTCGGCCGTATCATGGAGTTGTGGGCACAGGCACGCGCCCGTTTCGGCGGCGACGGCCAGTTCCTGTTCGGGGAGTTCGGCGCGGCCGACATGATGTTCGCGCCGGTCGTCACCCGGATCGTCACCTACAGTCTGCCGATCGCGCGCTTCGCCGCCGGCTATATGGACGCGGTGCTGCAACACCCCTTCATGCAGGACTGGATCGCCGGCGCGCAGGAAGAGGAATGGGTGATCGAGAAGTTCGAGGTGCCGGCCGCCTGATTCCACCCCGGAGACGTCCGGGGTGGAATGGCGTTAGAAATCGCCGCCGTCCTTCCGCCGGAATCCCTTCCCGGAAAACAGGTGCATGTCGATGTCCGGGTAATGGCAATCGGTTTCCGACGGCCGCCCGACCGCGACGAACACGCACACCGCGTCGCTGCGGTTCTGGAGCACATGACCGTTACCGTCGTCCTTCGGAAAGGCCGCGCAGTCGCCGGCGCGCATCACCGTCTCTCCATTGTCGTCGACCAGGACCGCTTCGCCGGCCAGCATCACGACGAACTCATCCTCGCCCTCGTGCCAGTGCCGTTGCGAAGACCAGGCGCCCGGCTCCAGCGTGACATGGCTCACCCCGAAATCGTTCAGCCCCGATGCCGGCGCAAGGCGGCGATACCAGCGGCCCTGGACCTTCTCGGAATATGGCGATGGATAACCGGTCGCATTGGTCTGCGGGATTGTATCGAGATCGAGCTTGGGCAATGTCCCCTCCCATGGATGCCATGACCACAATGCCCGATGTCGTCGCCCTGACCAAGGCACTGATCGCCTGCGAGAGCATCACCCCCGCGCGCGGCAGCGTGTTCGACGTGCTTGAGGCGGCGCTGATCCCACTCGGGTTCGATGTCGACCGCTTCGTCGTCGGCGAGGCGCCGGACGGCCCCGTCGAGAACCTGCTCGCGGTGCGAGGCAATGGCGGCCCGCATTTCGCCTTTGCCGGACATCTCGATGTCGTACCCCCCGGTGCGGGCTGGACGAGCGGGGCATTCGAACCGGAGGTGCGTGGCGGCCTGCTCCACGGGCGCGGTGCGGTCGACATGAAGGGCGCGATCGCAGCGTTCGTCGCTGCTCTCGGCCGGGCACCCGCGGCGGGCAGGCAGAGCCTGATCATCACCGGCGACGAGGAAGGCCCCGCCATCTTCGGCACGCGTGCTCTGATCGACCGGATGACCACTCGCGGCCTGAAACCAGATTTCTGCCTGGTCGGGGAACCTACCTCGGTTTCGCGGCTAGGCGACATGATCAAGATCGGGCGGCGCGGCTCGGTCAATATCTGGATCGACGTGCCCGGGCGACAGGGGCATGTCGCCTATCCGCATCTCGCCGACAATCCGATCCCGAAACTGGTCGCTATCCTCGCCGAGATCGATGCCATCGTGCTGGACCAGGGCAATGACTGGTTCCAGCCCTCGAACATCGAGGCGACCGACATCACCGTCGGCAACCCGGCGACCAACGTCATCCCCGCCCACGCCTCGGCGCGACTCAGCATCCGCTATAACGATCTGCACAAGGGCGACGCCCTTGCCGCGCGGATCGAGGAGATCGTGCATCGCCACGCCCCCGAGGCAAGAATGATCGCGCGCGTTTCCGGCGACGCCTTCCTGACCGCACCCGGCGCGCTCTCCACACTGATCGGGGATGCGATCGAGGCGCGGCAAGGCATCCGGCCCGAACTATCCACCACCGGCGGCACCTCCGACGCCCGCTTTCTTTCCGCGCTCTGCCCTGTGGTCGAGTTCGGCCTGATCAACGCGACGATGCACAAGCTGGACGAGGCAGTGGCGATCGATGATCTCACCGCGCTGACCGATATCTATGCCGATATCATCGGGCATATCAGCGGACTCGAATCCACCAGTTAAGCGATTCAGATGATTCAGGATTCACCGCGACTCGCGGTGAATCCTGGCTTTTTGATGGACGAGAGTCGCGCCTTGGCTTAAATACGGTTAACCAAAACGGTAACCGGACATGCCCATCGAACCCTGGTTCATTGTCGCGATCGTCTGCAGCCTGGGGGGGTATGCCGTTTATCTGACGGGCCTGCGCCGTCAGTTGGTGCAGCCCAATCGAGCCTCCTGGCTGATCTGGAGCGCGGCAACCGCGGTCGAGGCCGGCACCTACGCGGCCGTCAACCCGGGCGCGCTGCAAAGCTGGGTGTTCGGCCTTGCCTCGATCGCCTGCGTCATCGTCACGGTCGGCATCTGGCGGCGTTCCAACTGGGCAGCGCCCTCGCGAGGCGAACTGATCTGCATGGCGGCCTGCCTTGCCGCGCTGCTTGTCTGGATCGTCTCGAGCAACGCCTTCTGGGCGCATATGCTCGTCGTCGCGGCGGTACCGGTCAGCTTCTGGCCGACCTGGGAAAGCGTGTGGGAGGACCGCACCCGTGAACGCTCGCCCGCCTGGGGCCTGTGGACAGTCGGCGATCTCGCCACGCTTCTGGTCGCAACACGCACCGGCGACCAGCATGTCGGCGAATATGCCTATCTGTTCGTCGAACTGGCCTGCCATGCCAGCGTCTGGTTCATGGTCGGCCTCGCCACGATCAACCCGCTGCGCTCGCTCGGCTTTCGCAACGGTCGTTTCTACATACTCGATGCCTATAGCCCGACGGCCAATCTGTTCTCCGTCGGCGAGACTCACCTGGGCAAGACTGTCTATGCGGCGCTCGGCTTCGCTGAGGGCGAGACGATCATCCGCTTCACCGGCCGCCGCTTTCGCGCCGATCGCATCCCCAGCCTGATGCGCGGATCGAGCGACCGCTTCGTGCAGGTGACGCCCGATCACTATATGGGGCCGTCAGGCCGGATCGACGACCTGATCAACCATAGCTGCGCGCCCAATGCCGGCCTGCGCTTCGCAGCGGGTAGCGTGTTCCTTGTCGCGGTGCGCGATATCGCCCCGGGCGAGGAGATCGCCTGGGACTATTCGACGACGCTCAAGGAATCGAACTGGCATATGATCTGCCAGTGCCGCAGCCCCGAATGCCGCCGCGTGATCGGCAATTTCGAGACGCTGAGCCCCGAACGGCAGGAATGGTTCCGCGCCCGCAATCTGGTCGCCCCCTATCTGCGACGCAAGGACATGGTCGAGAAGCGGGACCGGGCTGCATAGCTCTTGTTCACGCTCGCGCGATCATGTCCCTGATCCGCGCCGCCAGCGCCTCCATCGAGAACGGCTTGGTCACGAGTTCCATCCCGGCATCGAGCGGGCCGTCGCCGACCACCGCATTCTCCGCGAATCCGGTAATGAACAGCACCGGAATCCCCGGCCGCGCCGCCCGCGCGGCATCCGCCACCTGTCGCCCGTTCATTCCGCCGGGCAGGCCCACATCAGTGACGAGCAGGTCGATCCGCGCATCGGACTGAAGCACGACCAGCGCCTCGGGTCCCTCGCCCGCCTCGATCGCCGCATAGCCCAGCTCACCCAGGATTTCGGTCACCAGCATCCGCACCGCCGGCTCGTCATCGACCACCAGCACGGCCTCGCCTTTGTCGCTGCGCGGCGCTTCGCGCGCACCGCCGGCCTGGCCATCATCGTCGATCGGACCGTCATGGCATGGCAGATAGAGGCACATGGTCGTGCCCTGCCCGACCACTGACTGAATCCGCACCTGCCCGCCCGACTGGCGCGCGAAGCCGTAGATCATCGACAGGCCGAGGCCTGTGCCCTGCCCCATCGGCTTGGTCGTGAAAAACGGATCGAATGCCCGGGCGATCACTTCCGGCGTCATGCCGGTGCCGGTATCGCCTACGCACAGCGACAGATACTCTCCGGGAATGAGGTCGCGTTCCTGCGCCGTCTTCTCGTCGAGCCTCACGCTGCCGGTCTCGATCGTCAGCCTGCCCCCGTCGGGCATCGCGTCGCGCGCATTGATGCACAGGTTGAGCAACGCGTTCTCAAGCTGGTTGGGATCGACGAGGGTCGGCAATGCTCCGGCCTCCTTCACCACCTCGACCTGCACCCCTGGCCCGGCCGTGCCGCGGATCAGGTCCTCCATGCCGGCGACCAGCCGATTGATGTCGATCGGCTTCGGATCGAGCGGCTGGCGCCGCGCAAAGGCAAGCAGGCGATGAGTCAGCGCCGCGGCACGCCCCGACGCCGTCTGCGCTGCGCCGATATAGCGGGACAGATCGGCGATGCGGCCCTGCTTCAGCCGCATCTGCATCATCTCCATCGCGCCGGAAATGGCAGTCAGCAGATTGTTGAAGTCGTGCGCCAGCCCGCCGGTCAGCTGGCCGACCGCCTCCATCTTCTGCGCCTGGCGCAGCCGGTCCTCAAGCTCGCGTTGCCGGGTGACGTCGACGCCCACCCCGATGGCGGTCTCGGGCAGGCCGGCCGCGTCGCGCAGCAGATGGCTGCGCGTCATGATCCAGCGGACCGAACCGTCGGGCCGCAACAACCGATACTCGATCTCGCCGTCCCCGATCACGTCGCGCGCATCGGCAATCGACTTCAGCACCCTGGCGATATCGTCGGGATGGATTCGTGCCAGCACCTCAGCCATCGTCACGCCGTTCGATTGCTGCGCGACATCGAACCCGTACAGCGCCGCGAAGCTCGCATCGCTGCTGAAGCGATCGGCGGCCACGTCATAGGTCCACACGCCGACCCCATCCATCGCCTCGAGCACGAGCCGGGTCCGCTCCTCCGCCGCGAGCAGCACCTCCTGCCGGCGCCGCTCGTCGGTGACGTCGCGCGCCGTCGCATAGATTTTGCGGTCGACGACATTCTCTCGCCAGGAGAGCGTGCGATAGTCTCCCGCCCTGGTCCTGAACCGGTTCTCGAAGCCCGAAATCGCTTCACCCCGCGCAACTGCCGCAACCTGCTCCCGCGTGCGCTCGACATCGTCGGGATGGAGCATCCATGCCGAACGCTTGCCGACAATCTCGTCCGCAGACCAGCCAAGCACCCGGGTCCAGGCCGGATTGACGCTCTGCCAGATGCCATCCGCATCGGCGACGCCGAGAAGATCCTGGCTCACCTCCCAGATCCGGTCGCGCTCGGCGGTTCGCGCAACGACTTCCCCGACCAGGCTCTCGTTCATCGCGCGGAGTCCTGCGGTGGCCCGCACCCGCGCGACCGCGTCCCAGCAGAGTTGCGCGGTTTCCTCGACCAGCGCAATCTCCCCCGGGGTCCATGCCCGCGGCTCTGCATGGCTCAGATAGAAGCCTGCTTCCCACCGTCCGTCGCGCACCAGCGGTACGCTGATCCCGGCCCGCGACCCGGTCGCATCGAGTGCCGCATCGCTCGGCCGGAGAGCATCAGTCGGCGCGCTGAACACGAGAGTGCGCCCCGCGCGGATCACCTCGCCCAGTTCCACCCCGAAACTGGCCGACGGCACCGACCCGATCAGCGGGGGCAATCCGTCGGACCAGCACGCGCCGTAATGGATGACGGTGTCGTCGCTCACCTGGAAGAAACCCGCGCGATTCACCTTCAGCTGGCGCCCGACCGCCTCGGCGGTGAGCTGCATCACGTCGTCCGGATCCTGCTGCGCGCGTTGCCGCTCGACCAGGGCGAGGATGAACTCGCGTTCGTCCATCGCATGGCGTAGCGCCGCCTCGTTCAGCTTGGCCTCGGTGATGTCGAGCGTGACGCCGGAAAAGCGCTGCGGCCGCCCGTCCGGGCCGTTGCGGCTGCGCCCCTGCACCGCCAGCCAGCGCTCGGTGCCATCCGGCAACGCAAGGCGATATTCGGTCGAGACCGGGCTTTCCTGCGCAAAGGCAGCCTGCATCACCTTGCTGAACGGCAGGTAATCGTCAGGATGGATATGCGCCATATAGGCGGAGGCTGATGCGCCCTCGCGCGCATGTTTCGGATCGATGCCGTAAAGCCGCGCCATCCGTTCGTCGCCGACGACCGTATCGCTGGCCAGGTCCCATTCCCAGGTGCCGACATTGCCCGATGCATCGAGCGCCATGGTCAGCCGCTCCTCGCTCGCGCGCAGCGAGGCTTCGGCGAGTGCCTTGGCCGTGGTGTCATGCCCCTGGCTCATCACGCCCAGCACCACGCCGTTCTCGTCCCGGATCGGCGAGATGCTGTAGGTCCACCATGTATCGGTCGGCACGCCGTGCAGCACCATCGGGATATGCTGGTCGGCGGTCGAATAGCCTTCACCGGTCGAGAAGACGGTTTCAAGCCTTGGACCGATCAGGTGCCAGCTATCGTAGCGGACGTCGGAGCCCCGCTGGCCAAGCGCCGACGGATGCCGTTCGGCTATCACCGCCGCGGACGCGTCGTTGTAGAGCAGGCGGAGCTCCGGGCCCCAATAGAGCGCGATCGGGAAGCTTGAATGGAGGCACAGGCTGACCGCGACCTTGATCGCCAGCGGCCAGTCCTGCGGAGGGCCGAAGGGGTGGCCCGACCAGTCGAACGCGCGAATCCGCTCGCCCATCTCACCGCCGCCATCGAGAAAGCCGAGCGCCGGCTTCGTCGCCGGGGCGGGTTGCGCATCTTGAACAGAAGCCTTGGGCATCAGGTCTCGCAGCGATTAAGCACCGCGGCCAGCGTGTCCGGCCGCTGCGACCGTGCGCACTGGTGCGACGCCTGTCAACAATCCCCGATGGCGTTGGCCGCCCCCCATTCTTAGGGCGGCTTCATCATCGGCACCGGCAGTACGCCCGTCATGAAGTATCTCAAGAAGCACCGGGACGAGAACCGCGCCCAAGTGATCTGACCCTCAAAGCGCCGCCAGGTCGATCTCCGAATGACGGTCGAGCGCCGCGTTCGCCTCGGGCATCGGATATTTCAGGCCCGTTGCGCAGTTGAACAGGACCACTCGCTCGTCCTCGTCGACCAGTCCGTTGCGCAACGCCTCCTTATAGGCAGCGAGTGTCGCGCCGCCTTCGGGGCAGAGCAACAGCCCATCCTTCCTGGCGGCATCGTCAACCGCCTTCAGGATCGCCGGATCGCCCACCGCCACGGCCTGCCCGCCACTCTCCCGCACCGCGCGCAGGATCAGGAAATCGCCGACCGCCCTGGGCACGCGGATACCCGCCGCAACCGTCGCCGCATCCTCCCAGCGCTCGGCATGTTCCTCGCCGGCCTCGAACGCCCGGACGATCGGCGCACAACCGGATGCCTGCACCGCGAACATGCGCGGGCGCTGCGGGCCGATCCAGCCGAGCTTCTCCAGCTCATCGAACGCTTTCCACATGCCGATCAGGCCGGTGCCGCCGCCGGTCGGGTAGAAGATCGCATCGGGCAGCTTCCAGCCGAACTGGGCGGCAAGCTCCAGCCCCATCGTCTTCTTGCCCTCGATCCGGTACGGCTCCTTGAGGGTCGAGAAATCGAACCACAACCCTTCCGCCGCGCCCCTGCCGACGATCGCCCCGCAATCGTCGATCAGCCCGTTGACGCGGTAGACGCGCGCGCCCTGCAGCGCGATCTCGCGCACGTTGATCTCAGGCGTATCGTCGGGACAGAAGACGATCGTCTCGATCCCGCAGCGCGTCGCATAGGCGGCGAGCGCCGCGCCGGCATTGCCGTTGGTCGGCATCGCGATCTTCTTCACGCCGAGCGCCTTGGCCATCGACACCGCCATGACGAGCCCGCGTGCCTTGAACGATCCGGTCGGCAGCCGCCCCTCATCCTTGACCAGAACGTTCGGCCCGCCCGAGCGCGGGATCGGCACGAGCGGCGTCTCGATCTCGCCGAGGCTCACCACGTCACGCGTCGCACGCACCGGCAGCAGTTCCCGCCAACGCCACAGGTCGGTCGGGCGCGCGGCGACCATCGCCCGCGGGATCATCGCCCGGACCATGTCGAGATTGTAGCGCACGAGCAGCGGCCGTCCGACACGCGACAGGCCGTGAAGCGTGTCGGCCTCGTAGCGCTCGCCGGTCATGGAGCATTCGAGGTGAGTGACGAAGCTGGCGCGGTCGGTGGTGAGATTGTCGTTCACATGCACCCCTTGCTCCTCCCCTTCGGGGGAGGAGCCGTAGAAATTCAGTCCGCCTTCTTCGCCACGCCGACCAGCGCCGGACGCAGCAGGCGATCCTTGATCATGTAGCCCGCCTGCATTTCCTGGACGATCGTGCCGACCGGCTTGTCGCTCGGCAACTCGAACATCGCCTGGTGGAAATTGGGGTCGAGCGTCTCGCCCAGGGTGCTCATCTTCTTGATGCCGTGGCGCTGGAACACCGATTCGAGCTCGCGGCCGGTCGCCTCGAGGCCGGTGATGAGGTTCTTGAGCTTCTCGTCCTCGCGCAGCTCAGCCGGGATGGCTTCGAGCCCGCGGGCGAGATTGTCGGCGACCGAGAGCAGGTCGCGGGCGAATGCCGTGGCGGCATAGGTTCGTGCGTCGGCCGCTTCCTTCTCGGCGCGGCGGCGGACATTCTGCGCCTCGGCATGGGCATAGAGCAGCCCCGATTTCGCCTCGGCCAGTTCAGCCTCGAGCTTCGCCACGCGATCATGGTCGGCAAGCTCCGGAGCGACCTGGGCGGTTTCCTCGCGCAGGTCCTCGGCGGTGGGCGTTTCGATCTTTTCGTCTTCAATCATCTTGGGTCGCTTCGATCCTGTTATGGCATGAGCCGCGCCAGTGTCGCGGCAGTGAAATCCACCATGGGCACGACGCGGGCATAGTTCAACCGAGTCGGCCCGATTACGCCGACCACGCCGACCACCCGTCCATCCAGCCCGCGAAAGGGTTTCGCAATGACGGATGAGCCCGAAAGCGAGAATAATTTATTCTCGGCGCCGATGAAGATGCGGGTCGCATCGCCTGCGCCGGCACTGTCGAGCAGCCGCGCGATCTCCTGCTTGCCCTCGAGATCGTCGAGCAGGTCGCTGATCCGTTCGAGATCGGCGGCGGCGGCGGCATCGATCAGCCGGCCCTGCCCGCGCACGATCAGCACCGGGCGGCGATTGCCGTCCTCGCTCCAGATCGCGAGTCCGCGTTCGACCAGCGCGCGCGCGACATCGTCGACCAGCGCGCGTTCCTCCCCGATCTCGCGCTCGATCCGGGCGCGAGCCTGGGCAATCGTCAGGCCGGAGAGCATCGCGGTCATATAGTTGCCCGCCTCGACCAAGGCCGACGGGGATACGCCCGGGGGCAGGTCGATCACGCGATTCTCGACCGCCCCGTCCTCACTCACCAGCACCGCCAGCGCCTTGTCGGCCGACAAAGGCACGAAGCTCATCTGGCGCAGCACGAGCTCGCGCTTGGGCACCAGCACCAGCCCGGCACAGGCCGACAGGCCGGAGAGCGCTGCAGTGGTCGCCGCCAGCGCTTCCTCTACCGGGCCGACCTGCGACACGCGCGATTCGATCGCGGCACGCTCCTCGGCGGAGGGCTCAAGCGCCTGCATCATGCCGTCGACGAACAGGCGAAGGCCGATCTCCGTCGGCATCCGCCCTGCGCTGGTGTGCGGCGCGGCGAGCAGGCCAAGCTCCTCCAGGTCCTGCATCACGTTGCGGATCGAGGCGGGCGAGAGGTTAAGCCCCGAAAGATGCGCGATGGTGCGCGACCCGATCGGCGTACCCGTATCGAGATAGCTTTCGACGACCACACGGAAAACATCGCGCGCGCGGTCGTTGAGCTCGGTGATCGGCGGGGCGGACATGGGTGTCATGTAAGGAGCAAGGATGCGCGTCTCAACGCCGCTTGTCACCCTGTCAGTCGTCACCACTCGGTAACGGAGGCGGTTTGACCCGCTCTGAGACGCCTGCCGCCGACCGGGTTTATGCGCGCGACCGCCAACGCGCCAAACAGGGCATGACGCACGCGCTCATCTTCGTAGCAGGCTCTCAATCGCGATGACGCTGCGCCACCGCGCCACTCGATGTCATAATGGCTTACGCCATGACGAATCCCACCCAAGATCAGCGCCCCGTACCTGTTGACCCTTCGGTACGCGTCGCAGGGCCGCCCGAACTGACGATCCCCGATCGGCCTGATTTTGGCCAGCCGCCGCCTGAAGCCGGCAAGTTCGGAGATTCCGAGAGTATATTGTTCAGTCTCAATGACTTGCTTATCACCCGGTTCGAAAGCGCGCCGCGTGACACTGCCGTCAGCCGCGATGCTCACCGAAAAGTCAGGGCAAAGTCCCAGGCAGAGATTGTGGATTGTGCGAATGCGAACGGTGATCGTGTCTGAAGGCCGCGCTGCCTGCGCCAATGCCGCCGTCGAACATATCAACGACGCCATCACCGCCAGGACCCAAATGCGCATCATATTGTCTCCATGACCACCACCAAGACTGGCGCGTTCTCCCTGTGGCGTCTAGGTGGCAGGGCCCAGTTCCAGGAGATTCCAGAATGCGCCCATCCGGCCGCACCCCCGATCAGATGCGCACGATCACGATCGAGCCGCGCTTCACCCGCCATGCCGAAGGCTCAGTGCTGATCGGCTTCGGCGACACCAAGGTGCTGGTGACCGCCTCGGTCGAGGAGAAGGTCCCGCCCTTCCTGCGCGGCAAGGGCGAAGGCTGGGTCACCGCCGAGTACGGCATGCTCCCGCGCGCCACCCATACGCGCGGCCAGCGCGAGGCGGCCAAGGGCAAGCAGTCGGGCCGCACCCAGGAAATCCAGCGGCTGATCGGCCGCAGCCTTCGCGCTGTCACCGACATGAAGCTGCTCGGCGAGCGCCAGATCGTGCTCGATTGCGACGTGATCCAGGCCGATGGCGGCACCCGTACCGCCTCGATCTCGGGCGCGTGGGTCGCGCTGCGGCTGGCGATCGACGGGCTGCTTGCCTCGGGCAAGCTGACGGTCGATCCGCTGAGCCAGAAGGTCGCGGCGATCTCCTGCGGCATCTATAACGGCACGCCGGTGCTCGACCTCGACTATGACGAGGATTCGAACGCCGACGCCGACGCGAACTTCGTGCTGCTCGAGAACGGCAACATCGCCGAGGCGCAGGCGACCGCCGAGGGCGCAACCTATGACGAGGAAGCGCTGCTCCGCCTGCTCCGCCTCGCCCGCATCGGCTGCGCCGACATCTTCGCCGCCCAGGCCAGGGCAGTCGCGAAATGACCGACGAGGTCCAGCCCCAGGCGATCCGCAAGCTTGTCCCCGGCAAGCTCGTCATCGCCAGCCACAACCCCGGCAAGGTACGCGAGATCCTTGAGATGCTCGGGCCGTACGGGATCGAGCCGGTGTCGGCCGCGGCGCTGGACCTGCCCGAGCCGGAGGAGACCGGCACCACCTTCCTCGCCAATGCCGAGCTGAAGGCGCTTCAGGCCGCGGACCTGACTGGCCTGCCGGCGCTGGCCGACGACAGCGGCCTGTGCGTCGATGCGCTGAACGGCGATCCGGGGATCTTCTCCGCGCGCTGGGCCGGCGAAGGCAAGGACTTCAAGGTTGCGATGCAGCGCGTCAACGACGCACTTGAGGCGGCCGGCCCCGACGCCAGCCGTACCGCGCATTTCATGTGCGTGCTCGCGCTCGCCTGGCCGGACGGGCATGTCGAGTGGTTCGAGGGGCGGGTCGACGGCAGCCTGGTATGGCCACCGCGCGGCACCGGCGGGTTCGGCTACAACCCGATCTTCGTGCCCGAAGGAAGCGACCAGACCTTTGCCGAGATGCCTGACGCGAAGAAGGCGATCAGCCATCGCGCGCGGGCATTCGACGCGATGATGGCAGCGGTGCTGTAGAATTCCCTCTTCCGCCGGGAGAGGGATTTCAGGTTGGCATCTGGCCGACGACGTTGCCCGGCGGGGTGTAGCGGCAGACGAGATAGTCGTCCTTCGCGTTGTTCGCCGTCGCGCAGCCGAACTCGGTGGTGCCGCGCCAGATGATCTGGGTGTAGTGCGCGGCGTCCTCCCAGCGGCCGGTGGTGCTGAAATCCGGCGTCACGCCGCGACGGTAATAGCGGCGTTCGTCGACCCAGTGGCTCGCCATTTCCTCGTAACGATAGGCGCCGCGGGTTCCGGTCCACAGATTCTCGCCCTGGCGCCCGGGGCCCATGGGTTGTTCCGCATGCTCGAACTTGCCGATGCGGGCCATCTCGCGGGCGTATCGCTCGGCATCGGCTGCCAGGGCCGGGTTCCACGCCAGCGCCGGCACGCCCGCCGCCGCACGGGCACTGTTGTGCGCCTCGATCATCGCCTGACGTAGCAGCGCCTGGCCACGCGGCGCCACGCCGGAGAAGCTGCGTTCCTCGACCACGCGCTGCGGCGGAGCGGCGGCGGAGCAGCCCGTCGCGAGCAACGCCAATGTCATCAGCAGAAACCGCATCTTCCCTCGCCTCGTTCGCGGCATCATATGGGGGGCGCATGAACGATCCCCAAACGCCGCCGCTCGCGCTCTATGTCCATTGGCCGTTCTGCGTGTCGAAATGTCCCTATTGCGACTTCAACAGCCATGTCCGCGCCGAGGTGGACCAGGCAGCGTGGCGCGCCGCGCTGCTCGCCGACCTGCGCCATGAGGCCGAGCAATTGCCGGGCCGCACGCTCGGCTCGATCTTCTTCGGCGGCGGCACCCCGTCGCTGATGCCCCCCGAAACGGTCGCGGCGGTGATCGACGCGGCGGAACGGGCCTGGGGCTTCGCGCCCGACATCGAGATCACGCTTGAGGCCAACCCCTCCTCGGTCGAGGCCGCGCGCTTCGCCGATATCGCTGCGGCGGGGGTGAACCGCGTATCGCTCGGACTCCAGGCGCTCGATGACGACGCGTTGAAGTTCCTCGGCCGTGCGCACGACCAGACCGAGGGGCTGGCCGCGCTCGACACTGCGCAGCATGCCTTCTCCCGGGTGAGCTTCGACCTGATCTATGCCCGGCCCGATCAGAGGCTGGCTGACTGGGAGACCGAACTCACCCGGGCCATCGGCTTCGGCACCGAGCATCTGTCGCTCTACCAGCTCACCATCGAGCCGGGCACGCGCTTCGCGACCGAAGCAGCGGCGGGGCGGATCGTCATTCCCGATGGCGACAGCGCCGCCGACCTGTTCGAGGCAACGCGCACCATCACCGCCTCGGCAGGCATCCCGGCCTATGAGATTTCCAACCATGCCAGACCGGGGGCGGAGAGCCGGCACAACCTGACCTATTGGCGCTATAGCGACTATGCCGGGATCGGGCCCGGTGCCCATGGCCGGCGCGGCGGGCTCGCCACGGTGCGCCGCAAGAAGCCGGAGAACTGGATGAGCGCGATCGAGCGCAACCAGCACGGCACCGAAAGCGAGGAGCCCCTCGCCCCGCATACCCGCGCGACCGAGGCCCTGCTGATGGGCTTGCGTCTGCGCGAAGGCGTCGACCTGGCCCGGATCGCAAGGCTGGGAGAAACGAGCGTGAATGCCCTGATCCACTGGCCGGCCGCGACCCTGCTCGAAGACCAGGGGCTATTGCTGCGCGAGGGCGATCACCTGACCGTCACCGAGGCGGGCATGCTGCTGCTCGATGCGATCCTGCCCGAGATCGTCAACGACGCAGCCTGATTTTCCAACAACAGCGCCGTTTCAGCGAGTCCGATTTTCTTCCGCTGTTATGTTGGATTTCAACGTCGAATTATCGCAGCATTTTCAACAGTATAAACACTGGCTTCCCTGTTACCGGATAACAGCGGAAAACAGAGGGAAAAGGCCGGCATTTTCCGCTGCTCGTACCGGTTTTACCCCTGATGCCGGACTTTTTCATCGACCGTGAGAAAGAGCGAACCCGCACGCAAGGCGCGCGGGTCCGTTCCATGCTGCACCGCCCGGCGGGCGGGTTGAATCAGAAGCCGGTCGGCGCGGGCGAAACCACCACGGTCGTCCCGCCACGAATCTCCTGCACTTCGAGCGCGCGCTCGGCGACGCTGTCGCGACCGAAGCGGAACGGGCCATCGATCCCGGCGAACCCGCCCGAGTCGCGCAGGCGCGCCTCGGGGAACGGGCTGCCGACCGGCCAGTCGCGCGCGATCCGCACCGTCAGCAGCACCGCGTCATAGCCAAGGCTCGAGAGGCGATATGGCCCCGCCCCGAAACGGGCGCGGTATTTGGTGGCATATTGGCGGTAGAGATTGTCCGATACGCTGGCGAACCAGGCACCGTTCAGCGTCGGGCGGGTCCCGATCGAGGTTTCCAGATTCCACTGGTCGGTGCCGAGAATATGGGCGGCGGCACCGCCGTTCTTGCGGATCAGCGGCGCGGCGGTGGCAGCGGTGGCGCCGCTGTCAGCGATCAGCACCGCGCCGAACGGCGCATTCTGCGCCATGCGCGTGATCGCCGAGGTGATCGACCCCGGAGCTCGATCATAGGTCTGCAGCGAGCGCACCTGCCCGCCCGCGCTCTCGACCGAGCGCAGGAACGCGGTGGAGGCGCGCTCCCCATAGGTGCCGTTGGGGACGAGCCCGGCGAAATCGGTGACGCCGCGACCCTTGGCATATTCGACCACGCGCTCGATCGCCTGGGCGGGGGCATAGCCCATCAGATAGGCGCCGTTCCCGGCCGCGGTCACGTCGTTGGAGAAGCTGATGACCGGAACGCCAGCGCGCCGCGCGATCGGCGTCACCACGCGGACATCCTCACCCAGCAGCGGCCCGAGGATCAGCCGGTTGCCTTCGGCCAGGGCGCGCTGCGCGGCCGCGGCGGCACCGCCATTGGTGTCGTAGGTGGTGATCCGCACCTTTTCGTTCCTGCTGTCGAGCAAGGCCAGCTGGGTCGCGTTGGCGAGGCTCTGGCCGACCCCGGCATTGGTACCGGTCAGCGGCACCAGCAGCGCCACGCGGTGGCGTGCGACATCGACGGGAATGCCCGGCTGGACCTGTCCGTTGTCCTGCACCGGGCGGGGCGGCGGCGGCGCCACGGGGCCGGGACCGCGCGGAACGACCGCTTGACAGCCGCTCAGGATCAGCGCCCCGGCAATGATTGCTGCACGAAGAAGCTTCGCTCCCCGTTGCGGTATCGATAGGGCCTCTGTCATGACTGCTCCAATGAACGCCGAACTTGCGCCCGGTCTCTATATCGTTGCCACCCCGATCGGCAATCTTGGCGATCTGAGCCCGCGCGCCGCGCATATACTCTCGAACGCCGCCGTAGTTGCGGTCGAAGACTCGCGTGTGACGGCGGGCCTGCTTCGTCATATCGGCGTCAAACGGCCAATGACACCCTATCATGATCACAATGCCGAGCATGTCCGACCCGGCCTGATCGCGCGGATGGGAAGCGAGGCGGTCGCCCTGGTATCCGACGCGGGGACGCCGCTGATCTCCGATCCCGGCTACAAGCTGGTGCGCGACGCGCGGGCGGCGGGGCATCTGGTGGTGACGATCCCGGGGCCGTGCGCCGCGATTGCCGCGCTGACACTGGCGGGCCTGCCCACCGACCGGTTCCTCTATTGCGGCTTCCTGCCGCCCAAGGCGCAGGCGCGCGCGGCGGCGATCGCCGAGATCGGTTCGGTGCGGGCAACGCTGGTGCTGTACGAATCCGGGCCCCGGCTCGGGGCGACGCTGGCGGCGCTGGCCGAGGGCCTTGGCAACCGGGAGGCAGCGGTGACGCGAGAGATCACCAAGAAGTTCGAGGAGGCGGTGACGGGGACGCTGTCCTCGCTGGCCGCGCGCTATGCGGACGCCCCGCCCCGGGGGGAGATCGTGGTCGTGGTGGCGCCACCAGGAGAGCCCGAGGCGGCCAGCGTCGACGATGCCGAGGCAGCGCTGACTGAAGCGTTGACCCGCTTGCCGATGGCGAAAGCGGTGAGCGAGGTGGCGAAGAAGCTTGGGGTGGATCGCAAGGAGCTTTATGCCCGGGCGCTGGAGATGAAGGGGTGAGATTGGCCCAACCTGTAGCCCCTCCCTTTCAAGGGAGGGGTTGGGGGTGGGTAGGCGCGTCTGCGCGCTCGACAGGAATCGTCTCACCAAGCTCCACAGCGCTGAGCAGGGCATCGAGCTCCGCCCAGCGCTCACCCACCCCTGGCCCCTCCCTTGAAAGGGAGGGGAATTAGGTGGCGCACGATCGCCGTGTTGCGGAAGCCTCAGGCCGTCGCGGCGAACGGCTTGCCGGCTGGTGGCTGCGGCTCAAGGGCTGGCGCATCCTCGATCGACGCGTGCGCACGCCCGCCGGCGAGGTCGACCTGGTTGCCCGGCGCGGCAACCTCATCGCGTTCGTCGAGGTGAAGATGCGCAAGACCTCCGCCGACCTGGATTTCGCGATCGACGAGCGCCGACTGTCCCGCGTCGCGGCGGCGGCGGAATATCTGATGGCGCGCTATGCCGGGCCGGGCGACGATATCCGGGTCGATGTGATCCTGCTCGCGCCCGGCACACGGCCGCGTCACATCGAGAACGCGTGGATCGGGTGACAACAGCCTGACCCGCGCCTACATCCCCAGCCGTTCGGGCTGAGCTTGTCGAGGCCCTGTCCTTCCTTTCTTCCGTCGCGAACAAGAAGATAGAACAGCATTTCGACAAGCTCAGGCAAATGGAGGTGCCGGATCATGCTGACCCGAATGCGCTCCAGGAAACCGAGTTTCCCCTTCATGACGGGTTGAGCCGTGGCTCCGGGACTCAACCGGATGGGGTTGATGCCGCGGGGACCTGTCCGAACCGGAGCGCATAGCCGAACCTTTGGCGGCAGCATCGTTTCCGGGCCTGCGGCACGGCCGATCCTATTCGGATCCCCCCGCCGACGTGCCGCCGGCCGGTTTGCGATAATCAAGTGCGGGCTGGCGATCGCCGAGTAATGCCTCGTAGCGAAAATCCGCGCCACGCGCCTGGGTGAATTCGGCCTTGGCATCAGCGAGCGCCTTGGGATCAGTGAACAGGTCGGCGGCGGTCAACGCCATCGTCTTGGCGGCGACCACGCCGCCCTTGGCACCGATGCTGGTGCCCGAGGCGGCAACCGCCTGCCAGCTATGCGCCGGCGTGCCGGGGACCCAGGTCGCGGTGTACAGACCGATTGTCGGCACGGTCCAGCTGATATCGGAAACGTCGCTCGATCCACCGCCATCGTCAGTCGAGATGGGATCGATGCCGGCAACCGAGTCGATCGGCTTCTGCGTCGACAGGGTCTTCTGGATTGTCGTCGCCCATTGCCGCTCTTCGGGCGTCCATTGTTCGCCGCCGACGCTTTCCAGATTGCGATGCATCACGGCAGCCAGCGTCCTGTTGGCGAGCATCGAATATACACCGCCGGTCGCCTCGAACTTGACGGTGGTACCCGTCGCCAGCGCAGCGCCCTCGGCCGCCTTCTGGACTCGCTCCATGACTGATTTCACGACCGCCGGGTCGGTGTGGCGAACATAATAATAGCTCTCGGCAAAGGCCGGGACGACGTTGGGCGCCTCGCCGCCATTGGTGATGACGTAGTGGATTCGTGTCGACATCGGGATGTGTTCACGCAGGAAATTGACCGCGACGTCCATCACCTCGACCGCATCGAGCGCCGAGCGGCCCTTGTCGGGTGCCGCTGAAGCATGCGCGGCGACGCCGTAGAAACGAAACTTGCCCGAGATATTGGCTTGAGTCTTCCCGACGCTGACGCCGTTCTCGTCGCCGGGATGCCAGTGCAGCACTGCGTCGACATCGGCAAACAGCCCGGCGCGTACCATATAGACCTTGCCTGATCCGCCTTCCTCGGCGGGGGCACCATAGACGCGGATTTCGCCCTGGACCTTGTTGGCGACCATCCAGTCCTTGATCGCCATCGCCGCCGTGATCGAGGCTGCGCCGAAGATATTGTGGCCGCAGCCATGGCCGGCCGGTTTGCCGGCGATCGGTGCCCGCGCCGGGACCGCCTCCTGGGCAAGGCCAGGCAGCGCGTCGAATTCGGCGAGGATCGCGATCACCGGCCCCCTGCCGCTCTTGAAGCTCGCGACGAACGCAGTCGGCATGCCGGCGACGCCTGGCGTTACGGTGAAGCCCGCCTTTTTCAGGTTTTCCTGCAACAGGCCGGAGCTCTTGGTCTCCTGGAAGCCCACCTCGGCATAGGTCCAGATCGCCTTGGCTGTCGCCGCAAGTGCCGGCGCACGAGTATCGATGTCGGCGCGGATCGCGTTTCGCTGCGGGTCGGCAAGTGATTGTGCGTGACCGGCGCCGGCGGTGGCGAATGCGGTTGCGGCGAGAAGCAGGTTGCGGATCATAATCTCTCCTGTGTTCTTCAGCGGACGCCGACGGCCATCGCGTCCGGTCGTCTTGTATCGGCGGCCCCCAGAAAGCGATCGCCATCGACCATGATGGACTGAATGCTGCCCATCGTGTTCGACGGGCGGACCTGGTGTCCCTTGGCCTCGAGTAACGGCACCAGATCAGGGGAAAAACCCTCTTCCAGTTCCAGCGGCGCATCGCCGCCGCCCTGGTTGATACGCGGACGCTCGGCTGCCTCGGCGACGTTCAGGCCGAAGTCCATCACGTTCGACAGCATCTGCACCATGGTTGCGATGATGTAGCCGCCGCCCGGCGTGCCCGTCACCAGCCAGGGACGATCCTTGTCGAACACGATGATCGGGGTGATCGTCGAACCGACGCGCTTGTTCGGGATCGGCAATGTCGCCTTGCGGTCGCCATCCGCCTTGCGGCCCCAGGCAAGGTTGCCGAGCGAGTTGTTGAGCAGCACTCCGGTACCCGGCACGACCACATGCGCACCATAGGAGGCAGAAAGCGTGTAGGTGTTGCTGACTGCGTCGCCTGCCGCATCTACGATCGAGAAGTGAGTCGTGTCCTTGCTCTCGAAGGGATAGGGATTGCCATCCGGCATGTCGGCACGTCCGAGCGACCGATCGGGACGGATCAGTTTGGCGCGGTCAGCCGCATAGGCCTTGCTGGCGAGGCCGGCGGTCGGGGTCCGCCAGTCGGGATCGCCACCGACCAAGCGCCGGTCGGCCGAGACGATCTTCATCGTTTCGGCCAGCAGATGGATGTTGGCGACGCTGCCCCATTTCGCCTCGCGGACGGGGAAGTGCTCCAGGATGTTCATTGCCTCTGCGACGCTGACGCCCGACGCTGTCGGCGGCATATAGGCGATCTTGCGGCCGCGATAGCTCGACCAGATCGGTTCGGACACGATCGGGCGGTAGCTGGCGAGGTCGGCCGCGTCGATGATGCCACCGCCCGCCTTGATCCCGGCGACAAGCGTCGCGGCGAGCGGCCCGGTGTAGAAACCGTCGCGCCCCTTGGCAGCGATCACTCGCAGTGTCTGCGCGAGATCTGGCTGGCGCCAGGTCTCGCCGGGCGCATAGGTGCTACCGTCGGGCTTGAAATAGACCGCGAGCGCCGCCGCATCCTTTGCCATCGCCTTTTTCTGGTCGGCACTGGCCTGCGCCTCGTCATCGGTCAGCACCACGCCTTGCCTCGCCATGTCGATCGCTGGCGCGAGCAGTGTCGCCCAGGGCAGGCTGCCGAAACGGCGATGGGCTTCCCACAGTCCGGCGACCGTGCCGGGGACCGCCGCGCCCTTCATAGAATAGCCTTTGGCCGGATCGAACTTGCCGTTGGCGTCGAGCAACAGGTCGGGCGTCGTATTGCGCGACGCCTGGCCATAATAGTCGATCGCCAGATCGGCCGCCGGCTTGCCGTCCTTCGCTGCCATGTGGATCAGCATATAGCCGCCGCCGCCGACATTGCCGGCGCGAGGCAAGGTAACGGCAAGCGCGAAGCCGACCGCGACCGCAGCGTCGACCGCATTGCCCCCCTTGCGCAGGATATCGGCACCGACCCGGGCAGCGATCGCATTCTGGCTGACCACCATGCCGCCGCGCCCGATGACGGGCTTGTGGATCTGGTCATAGGCGACGATATCGCCGCCGGTAACGCGCTGTGTGGTCTGCTCCTCCTGGGCCGCCGCGCCGATCGGCGCGGCGAGCGAGAACAGGACCGCGAGGGCGGCGGTGCGATGGATGTGGGCCATCAGAACGACGCCCGGACGTTGGCGTACCAGTAGCGGCCATAGGGGTTGTAGAGCGACCCGAAATAGCCGTCAGCGGTGATCGGCGGCTGCTTGTCGAACAGGTTGCGCGCGCCGACCCGGATCCGCGTATCGTTCAGCGCGCCGCCCTTGAAGCGATATTGCGCGTAGAGATTGAAGATCGTCTGGCCCTGGATGACATAGGGGTTGCCCGACGAATCCAGGAAATTGGTGTCGTTCACGTCGCTGGTGTAATTGGCGAACCCGCCGAGCTGCACCTGGCCGAGAGTCCAGGTGAGCGATCCGGTGACCCGCCATTTCGGCTTGCCGCGCACCTGGATCAGGTCGCTGCCGTCAGTCAGCGGGGTCGCCGCGTTGATCGTGCCCGCTGCACGCGCATCGAACAGCGTCTGGACCATCGGCGGATTCTCGCGGGCATATTTGGTCAGCCGCGCCGCGTTGATGTTGAGATCGAAATCGCCGATCCCGGTATGGTCGATGCGGTAGAGCAAGGCGAGGTCGACACCCTGCACTGTCTGCGGCAGCAGGTTGGTGAACTGGTCCTTGATCTGGAGGATCGCCCCGGCCGGCGCGAGACCCGACCCGGCGAACACCGCCGTGTCGTCCGGCGTCACCGCGGCACGGATGACATTGGGGTTGCTCGATCCCTGCAGGCGCAGCAGATAATCGAGCACCAGCGCATTCTGCGCGCCGAACTGGCCGACGATGCCGACCTGGTGAATCGACCAGAAATCAGCCGTCAGCGTCAGCCGGCCGAAGCGCCGCGGGATGAACTTCGGCTCGATCACCGCGCCCACCGTCCAGTTGGTGCTGTCCTCCGGCTTCAGGTCGGGATTGCCGCTGATCAGGATGGTGTAGCTGATGTTGCGCGTGCAGGTGTTGAAATTGGCGATGGTCGCCTTGCGCACATCAGCTTCGCAGCGATAGAAATCCTGGTTGATCACGCTGCTCGAACTGAGCCGCGAATATTGCACCGTCTTGGTCTGTTCGAGGTTTGGCGCGCGGAAGCCCTGCGACCAAGAACCGCGCAGGCGCAGGCCGTCGATGATATCCCAGGCGGCGGCGACCTTCGGCTTCGCGACCGAGCCGAAATCGCTGTAATGCTCGTACCGGCCGGCAAGCTGGAGATCGAGGCGGCGGACGAGCGGGATGTTCATGTCCGGCGAGACCAGTGGCACCGCGAGCTCGCCAAAGGCCGAGGCGACGAAGCGATCGCCCCGGGTCGACGGCGTCGGGCTGACCGCCGCGACATTGCTGACCGAGACCTCCCCGGTCACGGCATCGACGAACTGGATCGACCCGTCGAGGTTCGGGTCGCGATCGTCGCGCTGAGTCTCGCGGCGGCCTTCGACGCCCGCAGCGATGCCGACATCGCCACCGGGCAAGGCGAAGAGATGGCCGTTCGAGACCTTGAAGTCGCCCAGCGCCAGCGTGGTCTTGTCGTGCCGGCGCAGCTTGAAGCGGATCGCATCGATCGCCGCCTTCGACGAGGGCGAGCAATCGCCGACACTCGGGTTGGCCGAGCAGCCGCCGCTGAAGGGATTATACGCGTCCGGCGTCGAGAGCGCGAGGCTCTGCTGAAGCTTGGTCATGTTGATCGCGTCCGACAGGTCGGTCGCAATGGCTTCGGAATAGAGGAACGCGGTGTCGAAATCGAAGCTGCCGATCTTGCCCCTGGCCCCGGCCAGGAAGCGCGACTGGGAATTGGTCACATCGACATATTGCGGACCGGTATCGACGAAGCGATAGGTCGACAGCCGCACCGGCAGGCCGGCGGCGGGCACGTTGGTCAGCCCCGGGATTCGGTTGGGATTGACCGTGCCGTTGGCGAAGACCGCCGCGCCGAACGGATTCCAGTAATTGCTCGCCGGGACGACGATCGCGTTGAGGTTGATCGTCGGCGGCTGGATGGCGTGGCTCTGCGCCCGGTAATAGCCGAGCTCGGTATAGAGCGTGAGCGAGTCGGAGACGTCGTAATGCGCGCTCAGGAAGCTGTTGAACCGGCTGATCCGAGGCGAGACCGTGGTGTCGACCGCGTTGTCGAAGCGTTCGTTGCGCAGCGTCGTGCTGGTGGCGCGCGTGCCGGTACCGAAACAGGTATCGGTGCTGATCGTATAGACGCAGCCCGGATCGAGCGCCGACTGGGAATGGAACAGACCGGTCGAGCTGGTGAGCGCTGTCGTGCCGCGCCGGATCGTGCCGGGGCCGCCGACGACCGCGAGGTTCGCCCAGGGCGACTGGGTCGCGCGGCCGTCCGGATTCGCGTTGGCGGCAAAAGCGGGATTGTTCGCGAAGAGCGGGCGCAGATCGTTGGTCGCGGTATAGGCCTCGTCCCCGGAAAGCTGCGCGGTGCGGCGGGTATAATCGAGATAGAGCGACACATTGCCGCGACCCTGGGCGAAATCGGTGCCGGCGAAACCGGTGAGCTGATATTCCTTTCGATGCGTGCCTTCGGCGAAGCCGAAGCGCCCGTCGATCGAGACGCCCCTATAGTCGCTCTTGGTCACGGTGTTGACCACGCCCGCCACCGCATCGGCGCCGTAGATCGCCGCCGCGCCGTCGCGCAGCACCTCGAGCCGCTCGATCCCGGCGACCGGCAGCGAGTTGGAGTTGAAGCCGAGCACGGGGACATTGCCCTCGCCGGCCTGGCTCACCGGATGCGAGACGAGGCGCCGGCCGTTGAGCAGGACCAGCGTGTTGCCGACGCCGAGGTTGCGCAGGTTGATCGAATTGACGTCGCCGCGTGCCGCGTTGCTGGTCTGCGGGTTGTTCGACGGGTTGAAGGTGACGTCGCCCATCTGCGGGATGGCGCGGATCAGGTCGTCGCCGGTAAGGGCGCCGGTCGCGTCGATCTGCTTCGCATCGATCACGGTGACGGGGAGCGCGGCGGTGACGCTCGAGCCGCGGATCTGCGACCCGACGACGACGATGTCCTTGGCGAGCTCGGCTGACTCATCAGCCGCAGCACTATCCTGCGGCGATGCAGCGGGCGCTTCCTGCGCCCAGGCGCTGGCCGTCGCGAGTGCCGCGAAAGCGCTACCGGCGAGCAGCGCCGCCGATCGGATTGCAAGGTTCATCATCTCTCTCCCCATTTGTCATTCTGCCGGCGCCGTTGTGACGTCCGGTGCGATCACCGTTTCGAGCGGTAGTGGATGGCCGGCGAGCGCGGCGTCGAGCCGGGTGCGATCGAGCGCGCCTTCCCAGCGCGCGACCACCACGGTCGCCACCGCATTGCCGATGAAATTGGTCAGGCTGCGGCATTCCGACATGAACCGGTCGACGCCGAGGATCAGCGCCATGCCGGCGACCGGCACGCTGGGCACGATCGACAAAGTCGCCGCCAGGGTGATGAAGCCGGCGCCGGTCACGCCGGCCGCCCCCTTCGAGCTGAGCATCGCGACGAGCAACAGGGTGATCTGCTGCCACAGCGACAGATCGACGCCGGTCGCCTGAGCGATGAACAGCGCCGCGAGCGTCATGTAGATGTTGGTGCCGTCGAGGTTGAACGAATAGCCGGTCGGCACGACCAGCCCGACCACGCCCTTGTCGCAGCCGGCCGCTTCCATCTTGCCGATCAGGCTGGGCAACGCCGCCTCCGACGAGGAGGTGCCGAGCACGAGCAGAAGCTCGGCGCGCAGATAGACGATCAGACGGACGATCGAGAAGCCATGGGCCCGCGCCACCGCGCCGAGCACGACCAGCACGAAGAACAGCGAGGTGAAATAGAAGGTCGCGACCAGCGCACCGAGATTGACCAGCGACCCGACGCCGTATTTGCCGATGGTGAAAGCCATCGCACCGAACGCGCCGACCGGCGCCGCGCGCATCAGGATGCCGACCAGCCGGAACACGACCAGCGCCAGCCGCTCGATCATGTGAAGCACCGGCTCGGCCGGCTTTCCGACCAGCGACATGGCGATGCCGAACAGGATCGCGACGAACAATGTCTGCAAGATCGAGCCGTCGGTCAGCGCGGAAACCATCGTCGTCGGGATGATCGACATCAGGAAGCCGGTGATCGTCGTCTCGTGCGCCTTGTGGGTATAGGTGGCGACCGCCCCCTGATCGAGCGACGCCGGATCGACGTTCATCCCCGCGCCAGGCTGAACGACATTGGCGACGATCAGGCCGACGATCAGCGCCAGGGTTGAGAAGACGAGGAAATAGGCAAAGGCCTTGGCCGCCACGCGGCCGACCGAGGAAAGCTGGCGCATCCCGGCGATGCCGCTGACCACCGACAGGAAGATCACCGGGGCGATGACCATCTTCACCAGATTGATGAATCCGTCCCCGAGCGGCTTCATCGCCGCGCCCCATGCGGGCCAGAAATGGCCGAGCGTGACGCCGGCGATGATCGCGACGAGCACCTGTACATAAAGGTGCCGCCAGAGCGGTACGCTGACGGGAGGCTGGTCAGTGGTGGTGGCGACGGTGATCGTCATTCAGTCCCTCTCGGCGCGCGGACGCGCGCTGGTCGGCCGCTTTCTGGTGAGCGGCTGGGTGGAAGATACGGCTCCAGAAGGCCGGCAGGAGAAGTTTCGATATTTCCGGGCAAGTAGCTGGCGAAACGTGACTAAATGGGCATCGGGCAATCAGTGGCCGAAATTATTTGTGCGTATTTCCACACATGACAGAATGTGTTTGTGTGGTATGTCGCCCATGATGGCCGATCGACCAAGCCCTATCAGAATCCGGTTGATCGCGGCAGCGTTGCTGCTGCTGGCCGCCGGTGCCGCGCTGCTCTGGGCGGGCACGCGCTGGGCGCAGGCACAGGCGGACACCGCCGCCGACACCACGGCCAGCCAGACCGCCCGGAACCATGCAGGGCTGCTCGCGAGCGAGCTGCAGAAATTCCGCCTGCTGCCGCTGGTGCTGGTCGAATATCCCGACGTCTCCACCGCGCTCGCAACGCACGCGCCCGCCGCCGTCGCCCGGCTCAACCGGACGCTCGAGCTCCTCGCCGACCGAACCGATGCCGCCGTGATCTACGTCATTGACGCCGACGGCCTTACGGTCGCGGCGAGCAACTGGCGGCTGCCGACCAGCTTTGTCGGGCAGAATTACAGCTTCCGTCCCTATTTCCGCGACGCGATGGCGCGCGGCGCCTCCGAACTGTTCGCGCTGGGCACGATCAGCGGCCGGCCCGGCCTGTTCCTCGCCCGACGGCTCGAGGCCGGCGGCCGCGCCGCGGGTACGGTGGTGGTCAAGGTCGAGTTCGACCGGCTCGAGGCGACCTGGGCGCGCGCCGCCGGGCCAAGCTTCGTCACTGACGCACACGGCGTGATCCTGATCACCAGCGTGCCCGACTGGCGTTTTCGCACCACTCACCCGCTCGACGCGACGACACTGGCGCAGGCACGGGCGACGCTCCAGTTCGGGAGCGGACCGCCCCGCGCCGCGCCGATCACCCTGTCGGGCGGATCAGCCACGGCTCCCGTGGCAGGCGGCACCGCCCAATATCGCGTTGCGTCGCTGCCAGTGCCACTGACCGGATCCCGGCTGATCCATCTCGAACCGCTGGCCGCCCCGCTCGGCGCCGCGACGACCAGGGTGCGACTCTGGGGCCTGGCGATCCTGATCATCCTCGGTGCGATCGCCGGCCTGGCCTGGCGCGCTCGCGAGAAACGCCACCTCCAGCGCGAGGCGCAGGCAGCGCGCGA
>CZQE01000103.1_pt1 | contig 59130 bp, 62 predicted proteins | sample 734431 | NCBI WGS metagenome assembly CZQE01 (sample SAMEA3597869, study PRJEB11362) | hydrothermal vent metagenome | biome: marine hydrothermal vent biome; feature: marine hydrothermal vent; material: ocean water | place: Atlantic Ocean | collected 2010-09-19/2010-10-04
ATAGTGGAAGAAATAATAGCCCTGGAACACGCAGTGCGTGTTGGCGATCCAGTGCACCTCCTCCGACACGAACGGGCGGAGCATCGCCGCGCCGATCTCCGGATGGTTGAACGTGCCCAGCGTGTCGCCGATGTCGTGGAGCAGCGCCATCACCACATAGGCCTCGTCCCGCCCGTCGCGATGGGCGCGGGTCGCGGTCTGGAGGGAATGTTCGAGCCGGTCGACCGGGAACCCGCCGAAATCGCCCTCGAGCAGCTTGAGGTGAGTCAGCACGCGGGCGGGCAACTCCTTCGCGAAATCGCGGAAATGACCGCCGATGATGTTCCAGTCCTGCTGGGTGCCGTCGACCATCGCGGTGAATTGAGCGCGGTCCTGATGCTGGGTCATGGCTTCTCTCTCCTCAGTTCTGCCGGGCTTTTGCATCCCGTTCGCGCACTTCCTTCCTTCTCCCCTTGTGGGAGAAGGTGGCCCGCAGGGCCGGATGAGGGGGAGTGAGGTTCGAGACACATGCGAGTGTCCCCCTCACCTTTCCCATCGCTGCGCGATGGGCCCCTTCTCTCCCACAGGGGGAGAGGAAGAAGTATGCGCGTCGCGATATCCTTCCGACGGCTTACCGCACCCTACCGCACTTTGCGCATCGGTCCCAGTCGGGTTAAGACCCCCACCCATGCCGCTGTTCACCAAGCCCGCGATCTTTTCGCGGCCCTTTTTCGAAGACAAGAGTCGTGCCTTCTGGCGGCTGCAGGCGGCCGGCTGGACCGGCTACCTGATCCTGCGCAGCGTCTCCAGCATCTCCAACGGGCTCGACCTGACGGCGACGCTGCTCGTCGTGGTCGAATCGATCATCGGCTATTGCATCACGCTGCTGCTCTCCACGCTCTATCATTATTACCGGCGCCAGCCGCGCATCGCGGCGGTGATCCTGACGATCCTGACGCTGGGCGCCGCGACCGTGCTCTACGCGGTGCTCGACGCCTTTTCCTTCTCCTTCATCAAGATGGCCAATCCGGGCCTGAACGTCAGCCTGGTTCTGGGCACCGTGTTCCTCAACTTCACCGTGCTGGCAGGCTGGTCGGCGCTGTATTTCGGGATCAATTTCTACCTGATCGTCGAAGAGCAGATCGACCAGCTCGCCGCGCTGGAGAATACGGCGAGTTCCGCGCAGCTTGCGATGCTGCGCTACCAGCTCAACCCGCATTTCCTGTTCAACACGCTCAATTCGATCTCGACGCTGGTGCTGCTGAAGCAGACCGAGCGGGCGAACGCGATGCTGAGCCGGCTGTCCTCCTTCCTGCGCTATACGCTGGCCAACGAGCCGACCGCGCATGTGACGATCGCGCAGGAGGTCGAGACGCTGAAGCTCTATCTCGAGATCGAGAAGATGCGGTTCGAGGACAGGCTGCGCCCAAGCTTCGAGGTCGATCCGCGAGTCACCAAGGCGCGATTGCCGTCGCTGCTGCTTCAGCCGCTGGTCGAGAACGCGATCAAATATGCCGTCACGCCCAAGGAGGAAGGTGCCGAAATCGCCGTCACCGCGCGACTCGCCGGGGATCGGGTGCAGATCGCCGTATCCGACACCGGACCGGGCTTGAATGAAATGAAAGCACGGCCAAGCCTTTCAACCGGGGTCGGGCTTGCCAATATAAGGGAGCGGCTCGCTCAGGCATATGGGCCCGACCACCGCTTCGAGACGCGCTCCATCCCCGGGGGCGGCTTCGGGGTCGAGATTGAGATTCCGTTCCAGCTCGGGGAACCGGTTAGAGAGGTAGCATGACGATCCGTACGATATTGGTGGATGACGAACCGCTGGCGATCCAGGGGCTCGAGCTTCGCCTCGAGGCGCACGAGGATGTCGAGATCATCGACAAATGCCAGAACGGGCGCGAGGCTATCCGCGCCATCAAGACGCACAAGCCAGACCTCGTCTTCCTCGACATCCAGATGCCCGGTTTCGACGGCTTCTCGGTGGTGCAGGGCCTGATGGAGGTCGAACCGCCGCTGTTCGTGTTCGTCACCGCCTATTCCGACCATGCGCTGAAGGCCTTCGAGGCGCAGGCAGTCGATTACCTGATGAAGCCGGTCGAAGAATCCCGCCTGGCCGACACGCTCGACCGGGTGCGGCAGCGGCTGGCGGAGAAGCGCGGCATCGAGGAGGTCGACCGGCTGAAGGAAGTGCTGGCCGAGGTGGCGCCGGATTCAGTCGAGAACCTTGCCGACGGCGGCGACCAGGTTTCCGCCAACCGCTTCGAGAAGCTGATCAACATCAAGGACCGCGGCCAGATCTTTCGGGTCGATGTCGACACGATCGAGCGGATCGACGCGGCCGGCGATTACATGTGCATCTATACCGGCGACAACACGCTGATCCTGCGCGAGACGATGAAGGACCTGGAGAAACGGCTCGACCCGCGCCGCTTCCAGCGCGTTCACCGGTCGACCATCGTCAATCTCGACCTGGTCAAGGAAGTGAAGCCACACACCAACGGCGAATGCTTCCTGGTGCTTGGATCGGGCGCGCAGGTGAAGGTCTCGCGCTCCTATCGTGACGTGGTCGCGCGCTTCGTGCATTAAGCCGCGACGTCGCGCCCACGGGCGCGACGAAACCGGGGGGCACGCACGATGACGACGAATGAGCTTGAGGCGGAGATCCGCCGCCTTGGGCCGTGGCACCATGATATCGAGATAGCGCCGGGCATCCGCACCGGGGACCCGGCCTATCGCCCCGAGCCGGACCCGGCGCTCGGCACGCCCAGCATCGTCGATCCCTACGCCAAATTCGCGCGGGCGTTCGGCGACCTCTTTCCCGAGGGGCTGCAGGGCCGGTCATTCCTCGACTGCGCGTGCAACGCCGGCGGCTATCTGTTCGCGGCCAGGCAGATGGGAGCCGGGCGCTGTTTCGGCTTCGACGTGCGCGAACACTGGATCCGCCAGGCGCATTTCCTGGCCGGCCGCCTGCCGAGCGACGATATCGATGCGGGCGTATGTGCGCTGGCGGACGTGCCCGAGCTTGGCCTGAAGCCGTTCGACGTGACGCTGTTCAGCGGCATCCTGTATCATCTGCCCGATCCGGTCGCCGGGCTGAAGATCGCGGCCGACCTGACCCGGGAGTTGCTGATCGTCAATACCGAGACGTTCCCGGCGAAGCAGGACGGGCTGATCCTGAATCCGGAAAGCCGAACGCTGCTGATGTCAGGCGTCGACGGCCTCGCCTGGTATCCGACGGGGGAGACCGTCGTGCGCCAGATGCTCGCCTCCTGCGGCTTTCCCCACACCCGCCTGCGCTTCAACCACACCACCGGGGGCAAGCGGAGGCGGCTTGAAATCTGGGCTGCGCGCGATCCCGGGGTGTTCGCCCATTATGACGGCCTGTATCCGCAGATGCCGCCCAGCCGCCTGCGTCGATTGACGGCGAGGCTGCTCGGTCGCAGATAGGATAAAACAAAGACGGGTCGGGACGAGAGATGCAGGACAAGTTCAGAACCTTCGCGGCGTTGCATGTGCCTGGCGACCCGCTGATCCTGTACAATGCCTGGGACGCAGGCAGCGCGCGCGCAGTGGCGAGCGCTGGGGCGAAGGCGATCGCGACCGGCAGCTGGTCAGTCGCGGCGGCACAGGCCTATGGCGACGGCGAGGGCTTGCCGCTCGAGATCGCGCTGGCCGGCGCGACCCGGATCGCTGGCGCGGTCGACCTGCCGGTCTCGATCGATTTCGAGGGCGGCTATGCCGTCGAACCAGAGGCGGTCGCGGCCAATGCCTCCAGGCTGGCGGCGACCGGCGCGATCGGGTGCAATTTCGAAGATCAGGTGGTCGGCGGCGAAGGCCTGCACCCGGTCGAATTCCAGGTCGCACGGATCGCGGCGATGCGTGCCGCAACCGGCCCGTCCTTCTTCATCAATGCCCGCACCGACATCTTCCTGCAGAACGCCCCGGCGACTCATGACGAGGAAAAGGCCGACACGGCGATCGCGCGGGGCAAGGCCTATGCCGAGGCTGGCGCCAGCGGCTTCTTCGTGCCCGGGCTGGTCGACCTGACGCTGCTGGGCAGGGTCTGCCGCGAAGTGCCGCTGCCGGTCAATTTCATGGCCTTTTCAGGCGCACCGGGTGCCCGGGACGTGGCTGGTGCCGGTATCGCGCGGATCAGCCATGGGCCGAACCCCTATCGCACCGCGATGGCCGCGCTGACCGCGGCAGCGCAGGCAGCGTTCGACTGGCGCTGAGCGCGAGCCTTACGCTTCCGCCCCGTCCTCGTCCGCAGCATCACCCGCGCCGGGGGCGGGATTCTCGAACCAGGCCTCGACCGGGCCGCTGAGCTTCAGCGTGAGCGGCTGGCCGTGGCGATCGACCTTCTTGCCGAGCGCGACGCGGATCCAGCCTTCGGAGATCGAATATTCCTCGACATCGCGGCGTTCGGCACCCTTGAAGCGGATGCCGATCCCGCGCGACAGCTTCGCTTCGTCGAAATGCGGGCTGCGCGGGTTGGAGGACAGGCGGTCTGGCGGTGTATCGGTCATGGGGCGGGCTCATGACGCAAAATCGCGCGCGATGCCAGAGCAGCGATACGAAAACGGCGTGGACGAGGCCCACGCCGTCTCATTCCATACCATGGCGCGATCAGTTGCAGACGCGGACCCGCACGCTGCGCCCGTAATAGCGATCATAGCGCCGCTCGACCCAGCAACGATTATAATTCGGCCGGTAGCGATAGGCGTAGTAACCGTCGTTCGGGTAATAACCGTGGCTGCGATAATAGCCGTCGTCATAATAGGGATCGTAACCGCGCTCGCGATAATAGCGGTCGCGATCACGGCCGTTGGACGCGATGGCGGCGCCGATCGCGAGACCGGCGATGCCGGCGACGATCGCGGTGCCGGCACCGTCGTCATGCCGATAATGGCGATAGCGTTGCGCGTCCGCGGGGACCGCGGTGGTCAGCGCTGTCGCGGCAAGCGCCACGCCGAGGCCGGCCTTCTTCACAAAATCGTTCATCTCGAACCTCCTCTTCTCAGCAAGCCCGTGGCCGCATCGGGGGGATAACGCGGCAACGCTCCAGCTTGTTGCATCATGATCGAGTCGGTCTGAACTCGTACGGAATACGACGTTTAACCGCCGTTCAGCGTGGCCCGGTTCAGAGCCGGCCGTTCAAGGTCTGGCGTTGAAACGTCCTTCGCACGCAGTAAAGTCGGGCTCACCCAAGGAGGCGATGATGGCGTACTGGCTGCTGAAATCCGAACCCGAAAGCTATAGCTGGGACGATCTGATCCGCGAGGGCGCGACCGAATGGACCGGCGTGCGCAACCCGGCCGCGGCGCTTCACCTGAAGGCAATGGCAGTGGGCGACCATGGGCTGTTCTATCATTCAGGCAAGGAAAAGGCCGCAGTGGGCGTGATGGAGATCACCCGTACCGCGCAGCAGGACGGCGACGAGCCGCGCTGGGTTTCCGTCGCGGTCAAGCCGGTCGAGGCGCTGGCCAAGCCCGTCACGCTGGCGGCAATGAAGGCCGAGCCCAAGCTGGCGGGCATGGAAATGCTGCATCAGTCCCGGCTGTCGGTCAGCCCCGTCAGCGATGCGCAATGGGCCGTGCTGATCGGGATGGGTAACGCTTAACTACGCCCGAGCGACGACGGGGGACAGGCCCTCTCCCGGCCCCCTCCGGCAAGCGGGAGAGGGAGTAGAAGGGTCAGGCCGCCTGCTTGGCGCGCGAGGCCTTTTTGCGCTCGTGCGGATCGAGGTAGCGCTTGCGCAGACGGATCGACTTGGGCGTGACCTCGACCATCTCGTCGTCATCGATATAGGCGATGGCCTGCTCAAGCGTCATCTTCTTCGGCGGGGTCAGGCGGATCGCATCGTCCTTGCCGCCCGAGGCGCGGAAGTTGGTGAGCTGCTTCGCCTTCATCGGATTGACCTCGAGATCATCCGTCTTGGCGTTCTCGCCGACGATCATGCCCTCGTACAGCGCCTCGCCGTGGCCGACGAACAGGATACCGCGCTCCTCGAGCGGGCCGAGCGCATAGCTGTTCGCTTCGCCCGAGCCGTTCGAGATCAGCACGCCGTTCTTGCGGCCCTCGATATTGCCCTTGTGCGGGCCATATTTCTCGAACAGCCGGTTCATGATGCCGGTGCCGCGCGTATCCGACAGGAACTCGCCGTGATAGCCGATCATGCCGCGCGAGGGCGCGGAGAAGGTGATGCGGGTCTTGCCGCCGCCCGAGGGACGCATGTCGGTCATCTCGGCCTTGCGCAGGTTCATCTTCTCGACGACCGTGCCCGAATATTCCTCGTCCACGTCGATGATGACGGTTTCGTACGGCTCGGTCTTCTTGCCGTCCTCATCCTCGCCGAACAGCACGCGCGGACGGCTGATGCCGAGCTCGAAGCCTTCGCGGCGCATCGTCTCGATCAGCACGCCGAGCTGAAGCTCGCCGCGCCCGGCGACTTCATAGCTGTCGCGATCGGCGGCTTCGGTCACCTTGACCGCGACGTTCGATTCGGCCTCACGGAACAGGCGGTCGCGGATCATGCGCGACGTCACCTTGGTGCCCTCGCGACCCGCCATCGGCGAATCGTTCACCGCGAAGCGCATCGACAGGGTCGGCGGATCGATCGGCTGGGCATGGAGCGGCTCGCTGACCGTGATGTCGGCGATGGTGTCGGACACGGTCGCGACGGTCAGGCCGGCCAGCGAGATGATGTCGCCTGCCTTGGCTTCCTCGGCCGGCACACGCTCGAGCCCGCGGAAGGTCATGATCTTCGACGCACGGCCTGCCTCGACGATCTTGCCGTCATTGTTCAGCGCGTGGATCGGCTGGTTGAGCTTCACCGTGCCGGAGTTGACCCGGCCGGTGAGGATACGGCCCAGGAAATTGTCGCGATCGAGCAGCGTCACCAGGAAGGTGAAGGGCGCGTCGACATCGACGCTCGGTGCAGGGATGTGGCTGACGATCGTCTCGAACATCGGGGTCAGCGTGCCTTCGCGCGCATTCTCGTCGGTCGAGGCATAGCCGTTGCGGCCCGAGGCGTAGAGCACCGGGAAATCGAGCTGCTCGTCAGTCGCCTCGAGCGAGACGAACAGGTCGAACACTTCGTCGAGCACTTCCTGGATGCGGGCGTCGCTGCGGTCGACCTTGTTGACCACGACGATCGGGCGAAGGCCCAGCGCCAGCGCCTTGCCGGTGACGAACTTGGTCTGCGGCATCGCGCCTTCGGCCGAATCGACCAGCAGGATCACGCCGTCGACCATCGAGAGGATGCGTTCCACCTCACCGCCGAAATCGGCGTGGCCCGGGGTGTCGACGATGTTGATGCGGGTCGCGACACCAGCGCCGTCGATCCATTCGATCGAGGTCGGCTTGGCGAGAATGGTGATGCCGCGTTCTTTTTCGAGGTCGTTCGAATCCATCGCGCGCTCTTCGACGCGCTGGTTGTCGCGGAAGGTGCCGGACTGGCGGAAGAGCTGGTCGACCAGGGTCGTCTTGCCGTGATCGACATGGGCGATGATCGCCACGTTGCGGAGGCTCATTGGGTCACTCGATATTTTATAGGGAATAGGTTGCGGGCGCCGATAGCGCAATTGCTGCGCCGCGGAAAGGGCGGATGTCACGCGAAGCAACAGACTGATCGCCGCATCCGATGTCCAGGGCGCGCAGATTCGAGACAATCGCTCCAGATTCCCGCTTTCCGGCTGATTTCAGTGCCCCTATCGTCGTCGCCAGACACGTGCGGGGGCATGATGACGCTACGGGGCCTGTTCCACCATTTGCTGGACGTGCGTGCGCGGGCCAGGGGATCCGTCCGGCCGCGGCGGCTCGACGATCCGTCAGGGTGGCGGATGCTGGGCAAGGTCGCCAGGATCATGGTCGAGACGCGGGATGCCGACCACTCGCCGACCCACCCCTGCTGGCTGCTGGCGGATGCCGAGGACCGTATTCTCTTCGTGCTGCCGGCCGGCGTGATACCCGGGCACGAGCTGCTCCGCCGGATCGGCGACGGCCATGGCTTCGACAAGGCGGCGATCCGCCGTGCCATGCGATCGAAGCGCAACGCACGCTTCACCATATGGCAGCGCGACCGGATCACCGACAGGGCAGCACCCGCCGGCTGAGACCGGCTTTGCATTTCGGGATTGTGCGACGCGCTGTCACCGGGCAGATTGACAACGTTCGACAAACAACAGCGCCAATCAAGGCGCGGTATCGGGAGAGATTCAATGAAACGAAGCCTGACGTTCGCCTGCGCACTGGGACTGTCCATCGCCGGTTGCGGCAGCGACGCCACCGCAACGGCCGCCCCGCCGCCAGCCCCCAACTCCCTCACCATCGCCTTCTTCGACACCAAATCCTGTGCCGCCGGCATCCTACGCACCCGTCGCGGCGGCGATCCCCACCGTCGGCATCGCGCTGCCGCTGGGCAAATGCGTCAACATGGGCAATCACCTCGAAGCGCCGAACGAAGGCGACTGGGGTCGAGCGATCGCCGACGACGACTTCACCGTCATCAAGGCAGCGGGATTCGCCAGCGTGCGCCTGCCCGTCCGTTTCTCCGGCCATGCCGCCAACGCCGCGCCCTACACGATCGACGCGGCGTTCATGGCCCGGGTGCGGCATGTCGTCGATCTCGCCACGGCAGCGGGGCTCAACGTGATCGTCGACCTGCACAATTACGATGAGTTGATGGCTGCGCCGGACGCCAATGCGGCGCGCTTTGCCGGGCTATGGAAACAGATCGCCGCCGAATTCGCCACCGCGCCGGCGACCGTCTGGTTCGAGCTGATCAACGAGCCGAACGCCAACCTGACCAATACGAAGCTGCCCGCGATCATCGCGCCTGCGCTTGCCCAGATCCGCGCGACCAACCCGACCCGGCCGGTCATCATCGGCGGCGAAGGCTGGAGCAATATCAATTCGCTCGCGACCTTGCCGATGCCGGCGGACCCGAATGTCGTCCCGACCTTCCATTATTACGATCCGTTCGCCTTTACCCATCAGGGCGCGACCTGGGTGACGCCCGCGCCGCCACTCGGGCGGGCCTTCGGCACCGCCGCCGACATCGCCGAGATCGATCGCAACCTGAAGACGGTGCGCGACTATATCGCGCGGACCGGGCGAGTGCCGTTCGTCGGGGAATATGGCGCGAACGATGTGGCCGGTATGCCGGTGAGCGAGCGGATCACCTATTACGGCACGATCACAGCCGCCTATGCCTCGGTCGGCGTGCAGAGCTGCGCCTGGGGTTTTACCAATACCTTCCGGCTGCGCGACGGGGATCACTGGATTCCCGGCATGCTCGCGGCGATCCATACGACCACCACGCTGCGATAGAGGATCAAACCGGCGCGAAATATCGCGCCGGTGTCGTCCCGAACTGCGCCCGGAAGGCAGCGATGAAGGCACTTGGCGTGGCATAGCCCGCGATCGCGGCAGCCTGTTTGACGCTGGCCCCCGCGCCGAGACGCTCGAGCGAGGCAAGCAGCGCGCCCTGACGGCGCCAGCGGCCGAGACTCATGCCCGTCTCGGCGACGAAGCGCCGCTCCAGCGCGCGGACGCTGAGGCCGGTGGCGCGGGCAATCTCGGGGATTCCCGCCTCTGCCCCGCCCGAAAAGAGCCATTCGGCGGCCCGGCGAGTCGCGTCGGAGCGTGGCTCCGGCAGGCTGAAGGGCGGGACCGGCGCACGGCGCATCTCGTCGAGCAGCAGGATGGCGAGCGCGGATTCGATCGTGTCGCGCCGGTCGGCCATGCCGATCGCGACGATGCGAAGGATTAACTCGCGCAACAGCGGAGAGACGGTGACGGCGGTGCAGGCCTCCGGCAGATCGGGCACGCATCCCGGTGCGACATAGACCGTTCGGAAGGCACTGTGCCCGGATGCGCGGATCGCGTGACGCACGCCGGCCGGCACCCAGACACCCCAGCTCGGCGGCACCACCCAGGAGCCGCCGCCGGTCGCGATCATCAGGACGCCGCTGGTCGCGTGGATGAGCTGATGCCAGTCATGCGCATGCTCGCGGATCGCCTGGCCGGGCGCGAGATCGGACGCGCTGCTGCGCACCACCAGATAGGGCTCGTCGGCTGCGGTACGACGTTTTTGCGACATTCATTGGCAGAATAGCGCTATTGCGGCTCATACGCCAGCGACGCAGGATGCGCGCATGCCAGCGAACCTTGCCTCCTTCGCCATCCATGTCGACGATCTGGATCGTGCCCGCGCCTTCTACGAGGCCGTGTTCGGCTGGGAATTCGAGCCCTGGGGTCCGCCCGGATTCTATCTGATCCATACCGGCAACCAGGCGTCGCCTGGTATACAAGGACTGATGCACGCCCGGCAGACGCCGTGCACCGGCGAGGGCCTGAACGGGGTCGAGCCCACCTTCGCGGTCGACGATGTCGACGCGGTCGCCGCGCTGGTCGAGGCCAATGGCGGGACGATCACCTATGCCAAGGGCATCATTCCGACCGTCGGCGCGTTGATCCGGTTCCTTGATACCGAGGGTAACGATATCGGCGCGATGCAGTATCTGACGGTGCCGCACACCTGATCCGCTTGCCCTTCACCGGGGGAAGAAGCAGGGTCACGACGGCAGGCGCACCGTTGACCGTCTCCGAACAGCGTCATGCGCCTGAGCGGTTCTTGCTCTCACATCTGCCATTCCCCGATCAGTCCGGCATCGCTGGTTCGCCTCACCCGGGATCGATCGTGCGCCGTTTTTCCGCTACCCTGTCGCATCGTGACAAGTGTTATAGTTGAATGATACACTTGAAGCGCGTTCGAATCGCCGTCATCTAGGGCGGAGATTGCGTGGAGAGAGTGATGGCGACCCAGACTGAGACCGCGACCACCGATCTGGTGCTTACCCCGCCCGACCCGGTCCCCGTGGTCGCGCCGGAAAAGGCCGTGGGCCTGGTGCCGGTCGACGATACCAAGCGCACCCAGCTTCAGGCCCGGGTCGAGACGTTCATCGACGACCTGGTCGCGCAGGATGTGAATTCGCCCGAATTCGGCAAGCGGGTCGATGCGATCAGCGCCATGGGCCAGAAGGAGATCCGCGAGGCGGCCGGGCAATCGAACCGCTTCCTCGACCGGCCGGTCAAGGCGATGGACCAGGAATCAGGCGTGGGCGCTGACCTGGCCGAGCTGCGGCGGACGATCGAGGATCTCGATCCGGGCAAGAAGGGCAACCTCCTCGCGCCCAAGAAGCTGTTCGGGATCATCCCGTTCGGTAATTCGATGCGCAATTATTTCGACGGCTATAAAAGCTCGCAGAACCACATCGCGTCGATCCTGAAGAGCCTTGGCAGCGGCAAGGACGAGCTGCTGATGGACAATGCGGCGATCGACGTCGAGCGTTCGAACCTGTGGACCGCGATGGGCCGGCTCGAACAGATGATCGTGCTGTCCAAGACGATGGACGAGCGGCTCGAGGAGAAAGCCAATGAGCTGGATCACACCGATCCGGCCAAGGCGAAGGCAATCCGCGAGACCGCGCTTTTCTACGTTCGTCAGCGCACCCAGGACCTGCTGACCCAGATGGCGGTGACGGTGCAGGGCTATCTCGCGCTCGACCTGGTCAAGAAGAACAATGTCGAGCTGGTGAAGGGCGTCGACCGTGCCTCGACCACCACGGTCTCCGCACTCCGCACCGCGGTGACGGTGGCGCAGGCGCTGACCAACCAGAAGCTGGTGCTCGAACAGATCACCGCGCTGAACACCACGACCGCCAACATCATCGATTCGACCGGAAAGCTGCTGAAGAGCCAGACCGCGACGATCCATGAGCAAGCGGCAAGCGCCACCATCCCGATCGAAACGCTGCAGCGCGCCTTCCAGAATATCTACGACACGATGGATGCGATCGACACCTTCAAGCTGAAGGCGCTCGATTCGATGAAGACAACGGTCAACGTGCTGGGCAACGAGGTCGAGAAATCGAAGGGCTATATCGCCCGGGCCGAGGGCGCGGCGCAGAATGCGGGCAGCGGGGGCGAAACCTTCAAGCTGGAAGCCGTGTAAATGACGGACGTCGATCGCCAGATCGCCAGGACGACGCAGTTCCTCAACGAACGGCGCGACCAGGCCCTGATGCAGCGCAAGCGCCGGCGGCGTGGCACTGGCCTGGCCAAGCGGGCCGGGCTGATCGTCACCGCCGATCTGGCGATCATCATCGCGACCATCGTGTTCGGCTGGTTCACGCCGATCGGGATGGGCGGTGCCCTGCTCGTCTTCGCGCTGCTGGCGGCGGTGACGCTGCTGATCGCCTTCGTCTCGCTCGAGGCGCCGGTCAAGGCCGAGAAGCTGGTCGAGGTGCCGCTGAAGGCCTTGCCGCTGAAGACCGAGCAATGGCTCGAAACCCAGCGTCCCGCCCTGCCCGCACCGGCGCAGACGTTGGTCGACGGCATCGGCGTTCAGCTCGAAACGCTTGCGCCGCAGCTCGCCGCGCTTGACGAACGCGAGCCGGCGGCGGCGGAAATCCGCAAGCTGGTCGGCGAGCAGTTGCCCGAGCTGATCCGCGACTATGCCAAGGTACCCCAGCCGTTGCGGGGCGTGGAACGCAATGGCAAGACCCCCAACGCGCAACTCGCCGAGGGGCTGAAGGTGATCGAGCAGGAGATCGGGCAGATGTCGGCCCAACTCGCCGAGGGGGATCTCAACCTGCTCGCGACGCGGGGCCGGTTCCTCGAAATCAAATATCGGGATGACGGGCTGGAAGGATAAGCGGCGGGCGCCGGTGGCCGCCTTCGACGATCCCCAAGTATCGTGCGGCCATGCATCCTTTGATAACTACCCTCGTGCCATCATCGTCAGGGCGAAAGCCGGACGGGATGCGTAATGGAGATGCCGTCATACACCATCGGGGCCGCCGGTAGCGGTGCCATCGTCGAACCCGGTGCCGCGATGCGCAGGACCGGTATCGTCCTTCCGCTGCTCTTCCTTGTCGCCCACCTCCTGTCGGTCGCGCTGGCCGGCAATCGCGCGCAGATATTTTCCCTCGCTTTCCTCGTCCTGGCGCCCCTGCTGGCGGGGTCGGCCTGCCTGTACCGTGCACGCCGCGACCAGGCGGCCGCCGGCTGGACGGCGCTCGGGTTCGCGATGCTCCTCTGGGCGGGCGGGATGGGCGCGAGCATGGCGAGCGCATTACTGCTGCAGAATTCGGGCGGGATCACCTCGCTGAGCATGCTCCTGTTCGTCCTGTACGGCGTGCCGATCCTCTTCGCGGTCGCGAGCCCCGACCAGGAATCATGGCATGTCCGTCTGGTCGACGGGGCGCTGGCGCTCACGCTCGGCTATCTGTTCTTCGTGTACACGCTCGAATTCGCCAGTCTGTCCGGCGCGAGCACCACCGGCGTGCTCAACCTGCGCCTGATGTTCGACATCGAGAATCTGTTCATCGCGGCCTTCGCCCTGATCCGCTTCCTGGCCTGCAGCGATCCGCCGCGACGCGCCTTCTTCCGGGCGGCCGCCCTGTTCGCCTGGGCGTATCTCGCGGCCGCGTTCTACATCAATCATTTCCAGATGGAGTCGGACTATGGGAGCCTGGTCGATCCGCTGATCGACCTGCCCTTCCTCCTGCTCATCGCGCTTGCCCTTCGGCACCATGCCACGGATACGAAGCCGCCGGCGGTGGTGCGCACGCTCGAACGGACTGTCCGCGCAGGCAGCCCCCTGATGCTCCCGGCGACGCTGCTCATGGTGTCGGCACCGCTGGTCCCGGACCATCCGGCCCTGGCGATCGCAGGATTCGTCGCCGCGACGCTCGGCTATGGCCTGCGCAACATACTGGTCCAGATGCGCGGCTTCGACGAGCGCGATGCGCTCGAACGCCTGTCCAGGCTCGACGCGCTGACCGGCCTGTCGAACCGGCGCGAATTCGATGAGCGTCTCCGCCTCGAATGGGCACGCGCCGGGCGGACAGGCACGGGACTGGCCCTGCTGATGATCGACATCGACCATTTCAAGCTGCTCAACGACAGCTTCGGCCATCCGGCCGGAGACCAGCGGCTCCGTGCCGTAGCGCAGGCACTGGCCGGCTGCGCCATGCGGGGATCAGACATGGTCGCCCGGTTCGGCGGTGAGGAGTTCGCCGTCATCCTTCCCTCGACCGACCCGTCAGAGGCGGCCGTGCTGGCTGAACGGATGCGCGTGGCGGTCGAACAACTCGATCTTGCCTCCCCGGCGCAAGGCGGCCGGGTTACCGTCAGCATCGGCATCGGTCATATCGGGAAGCTTCGCGGCGATGCCGCCGACCGGCTGCTCGCGGCGGCCGATGCCGCGCTCTATGACGCGAAGCAGGGCGGGCGCAATTGCGTCATGGCACGCCGCGCCGGCCCGGCGATACTGGCGACGGTCAATGGTCACGACGCTGATGTCTCGGCGTCGCGGTCCTCGACGAGGCTTACGGGTGGACCGGCCGCGCGCGGCTGAATCTGAGCTCGTACCCTGCCTGGCGCCAGGTTTCAGCACGCCCCGAAATGCCGTTCCGCCGAGCGCCGGGTGCCGATATCATGGCACACCCGCGCAACCGCGTTATAGGCCCCGGCATGCTGGAACGCCGAACAAGGGGCAAATAGTGCGATGACAAGCGAGACGGCAGCGCCCCCGCTCCTCAAGGACATACTCGGGCCGCAGGCACTCGTCACGATCGCTGACGCCGGCACGCTGGTTTCGCGGCGTTTCGATCGCGCCGCCTTTCTGCAGGCAGCATCGGACGGGCTCGACACCCTGTCGATCATGGAACGGGTGCGCCACATCGCCGACGCCCTCTCCACGGCACTGCCGGCCGACTACGCGCAGGCGATCGAGATCGTCCGCGCGATGGCACCAAGGCTGACTCATGGATTCCAGGCGGTCGCGGTGACCGAGTTCGTCGCCCGGCATGGCCTGGCCGATGTCGAAAGGTCGATGGAGGCGATGGCCGACCTGACCCGCTTCGGCACCGCCGAATTCGCGATCCGCCCCTTCCTGGCGCAGGACAGCGCGCGCACCCTTGCCGTCATGGCCCAATGGGGTAGCCATGACGACGAACATGTCCGTCGGCTCGCCAGCGAAGGCAGCAGGCCGAGACTGCCCTGGGCGGCGCGGGTGCCGGCACTCAGGGCCGATCCCACGCTGGCAGCACCCATACTGGAAGCGTTGAAGAGCGATCCGAGCGCCTATGTCCGCAAATCGGTCGCCAACCATCTGAACGACATCGCCAAGGACCGGCCGGACTGGCTGGTCGACCGGCTGGCGCAGTGGCCGCAGGACGACAGCCGAACGGCGTGGATCATCCGCCATGCGCTGCGCACGCTGATCAAGCAGGGCGACCCGCGCGCGCTGGCGCTGATCGGCGTCGGACACGGCGCCGCGGCCGAGGTGCGCCGCTTTTCGGTCGCGCCGCAGGCAGTGAAGCTCGGCGATGCGATCGCGATCTCGGCTGACATCGTCTCGACCGCGCCCGGCGCCCAGCGCCTGGTGGTCGATTACCGAATCCATTACGCGCGGGCCGCGGGAAAGACCGCCGCCAAGGTATTCAAGCTCAGGACCTTCGATCTCGGGGCGGGCGAGGCAGTTACGCTCGGCATCCGGCAGACGATCAAGGATTTCAGCACGCGCCGGCATCACCCGGGCGCCCATGCGGTGGAGCTGATCGTCAACGGGCAGACGATGGCGCGCGCGGCGTTCGAGTTGCTGGAAGGCTGAGGCACGCGTGGCGAAGAAGAAATACCTGCTGACCGCCACCTTGCCCGACGGCTATGTCAAGACGATCGGGCCGACCGCGGTCGAGTTCACGCATTACTGGCGGATCGTCGCTCATCTCGGCGGCGGCAGGACCGAGGTTTTCTGGGGCCATACCAAGTCGCTTGCCGAAGCGAAGAAGAAGCGGACCGCCGCCATAGACGCCAGCGTCAATCGTGGATGGGAGAGCCATGATTTCGACATCGTCGAGTTGGTCAGGACGTCGGGATAGAAGTCCGGTTTCGACGATCGATCCGGGGCGGAATTATTTTATCGCCAGCGTTCTCGCTCGGTCGGCAAGGCGATCGACCGCGTCCGCGTGAATGCCGGGCGTCGTCGCCAGCACGCCGAACGCCTGGGCGCTGGGGGTGTTGAAGAAGAGCGGCTTGCCGAAGGCGTCGCTGACCGTCGCGCCGGCCTCCGCCGCGATCAGGATCGCGGCGGCGATGTCCCATTCATAGCCCCAGCGCAGCGTCGCGACCAGATCGGCCTCACCCGCGGCGACCATCGCGATGCGCAACGCAATCGAATTGGGCTTGGCGACTGCGACCAGATCGCTGTCGACCCTGGGCAGGCTGTCGGTCGGCACACGCGCGCCGGCGAAGAGCGCGCGGTCTCCGGTATGGATCGGCAGGCCGTTGAGCGTCGCACCCCTGCCCGCCGCCGCCCGCCAGACCTCGCCGCGCGCCGGCGCGTCGAGCACGCCGATCAGGGGCTGGCCGTTCTCGACAAGGGCGATCGAGACGGCCCAGCCTTCGCGCCCCCGGATATAGTCCCGGGTGCCGTCGATCGGATCGACCACCCACAGCCGCGACTGGGACAGGCGATCGGCATTGTCGACCGTCTCCTCCGACAGCCAGCCGGCGTCGGGCAGCAATGCGGAGAGGCGCTGGTGGAGCAGCGCATCGACCTCGAGATCGACGTCGCATACCGGGTTGCCCGGGCTCTTTTCCCATCGCCTGAAGTCAGTACGCCATTTGGCGAGGGCAAGCGCGCCTGCCTCGGCGGCGATCCTTGCGACTGCGTCGGCGAGGGCCTCAGCCACTCGCCACCGTCATGCCCTCGACGCGGAGCGTGGGCACATTGGTGCCGTAGCGGAAGATGAGATCGTTGGCCGGGGTGAGGTTGAGGAACATGTCCTTCAGATTGCCCGCGATGGTGAATTCGGCAACCGGGGTAGTGATCTCGCCATCCTCGATCAGGAAACCAGCCGCGCCGCGGCTATAGTCGCCGGTCACGCCGTTCACGCCCATGCCGATCAGTTCAGTGATGAACACGCCGCGTTTGATATCGGCGATCAGCGTTTCGGGCGGCATCGTGCCAGCGCACAAATGCATGTTGCTGGTCGAGACGCCGGGGCTGCCCCCCGCGCCGCGTGTTGCGTGGCCGGTCGGCTCAAGCCCGAGCTGACGCGCCGAGGCGCTGTCGAGCAGCCAGTTCTCCAGCATGCCGTGCGAGACGATCTCGACCGGCGAAACGGGAAGCCCCTCGCCGTCGAAGGGGCGCGAGCGCAGTCCCTGGGGACGATGCGGATCGTCGCAGATCGTGACGCCGCTCGGGAAGATCTGCGTGCCGAGCGATTCGAGCAGGAAGCTGGTCTTGCGCGAAATGGCCTGGCCCGAGATGGCACCGATCAGATGGCCGAGCAGGCTCGATCCGACGCGCGGATCGAACACCACCGGCATCGCACCGCTGGCGAGCCGGCCGGGGTTGAGCCGGGCAACAGCCCGTTCGCCGGCGCGGGTGCCGATCGTGACGGCATCCTCCAGCTTCTGGCGATGGCGTGCGGAATGATGCGCATAGTCGCGGACCATGTCGCCGCCCGATCCGGCCAGCACGCTGGCCGACAGGCCATAGCCGGTCGCTGCATAAGCGCCGGCAAATCCGTGGCTGGTGGCGAGCGCCCAGACCGCGCGGGACGCGCTGGCACCGCCGCCCTCGCTGTTGGAAACGCCGGCCACCGCGCGCGCCGCATCCTCGGCGGCCAGGGCAGCTTCCTTCAGTGCCTCGGGCGACACCACGCCACCATCGTCGAGGTCGAGTTGCGGCGTCGCGCCGTGAAGCAGGCGGCTTTCAGGGGCGAGCCCGGCCCAGGCATCCTCGGGCGCCTCGCGCGCCATCGCGACGGCGCGTTCAGCCAGCGTGGTGATCGCAGCGACCGACAGGTCCGAGGTGGAGACGCTGGCCGAACGGCGGCCGACAAACACACGCAGGCCAAGCTCGGCATTTTCCGAACGTCCGACATCCTCGAGCGCGCCGAGGCGGACCGACACCTCGAGCGAGGTATCGTCGGCGAAGACGGCATCGGCGGCATCGGCTCCGGCAGCCTTGGCGCGGGCGACGATATCCTGAGCGCGGTCTCGCGCCTGATCTACGGTAAGCATGGCGCGGACTTAGGCACGCCGGGGCCGAACGTCAAAGCGCCGACGAGACTCCCACGACAAAACAGGCGCAGAACATCAGGAAGCCGGCGAAACGGTTCGAGCGGAACCGGGCCAGCGCGTTGTCGCCGTCGTCCGGACCGAGCGTTGCGACCTGCCAGGCGAAGTGAAGCGCCATCGGGAGCAGCGCGACGAGCGCAAGCGGATCCGGGCGGACCTGCCAGAAGGCGGCTGCCCAGAAACCCAGCGCGACGAGATAAAGGATCGCGACCCCTTCGCGCACGCGGCTGCCCATCCGGCGCGCCGAGGAACGGATGCCGACCAGCGCGTCATCCTCCTTGTCCTGGATGGCATAGATGGTGTCGTAGCCGACCACCCAGGCGATGGCGCCGGCATACAGCAGGACCATGGCCAGGATGAGATTCCACCAGCGCATCTCGAACATCACTGCCTCGGCCGCGGCGAAGCCGACCACCGCGCCCGAGCCGAACACGAGCCCGAGCCAAAGCTGGGGCCACCAGGTGATACGCTTCATGAAGGGATAGACCGCGACCAGCGGCAAGGTGAGCAGCGCCAGCCCCTTGGCGTAGATATTGATGTGCCACCACACCGCGAAGCCGATCGCCACCAGTGCGAACAGCCAGAGCCACGCCGCGCGCACCGACACCTGGCCGCTGGCGAGCGGACGGTTGCGCGTGCGCTCGACGCTGGCGTCGAGCTTGCGGTCGGCGATGTCATTATAGACGCAGCCGGCACCGCGCATCGCGATCGCCCCGACCAGCAGCCAGAGCAGCAGCCACCAGTCGCCCTGCGCATTGCCCGACAACGCCACGCCCCAAGCGCAGGGCCAGTAGAGCAGCCACCAGCCGATCGGCCGGTCGAACCGGGCGAGCAGCGCATAGGGGCGTGCCGGGGCCGGCAACAGGCCGACCAAGCCGCGATGCTCGGTGTCGGGGACGATCTCTGGCGCGGTGCTCATGGCCTTTCTCTAGCCTGACCGGCGGCGACGGCAATGTCTGTCAGCGGGATTGTCGCGTGCTGTCTCTCCGACATCCAGCGTTCCGCAAAGGAGATGCTGGCCGGGAACGCAGGACATTGGCCCCGGCACAAGTCCGGGGTGACGGAGGGATGCGCGGGGGCTAGGGATGCGCCATGCCCGCTACCCCTGCCTGGCCGCCGCAATCCACGCCGCGCCTGTTCGTCGAGACGCCGCTCCGTGAGGGTATGCAGCTTCGTGTGGAAGGCACGCAGGCGCATTATTTGCTGTCGGTGATGCGAACCAAGCCGGGCGATCCGGTGAAGCTGTTCGATGGCGAGAGCGGGGAATGGCTGGGCGTGACTGCGACGGTCGGCAAGCGCGACCTGCTCCTCGACGTGACCACGCATCTGCGCGAACGCGAGGCAGTGCCCGATCTGTGGCTGTGCGTCGCGCCGCTCAAGAAGGGGCGGATCGACTGGATGGCGGAGAAGGCGTGCGAGCTCGGCGTTGCCCGGCTGGTGCCGGTGCTGACGCGGCGGACGGTGGTCGACCGGCTCAACCTCGATCGACTGCGCGCGCACATGATCGAGGCGGCGGAGCAATGCGGGCGGACCGCGGTGCCCGAGCTGGCGGAGACGGTGAAGCTCCCGACCCTGCTGCGCGACTGGCCGGCGGGGCGGACATTGTTCTTCGCGGACGAGACCGGCGGCGTGCCGGCGCTGGAGGCGATGCGTGCGGCCAAAGGTCCGGCGGCGATCCTGATCGGGCCGGAGGGCGGTTTCGACGCGGAGGAGCGCGAGGCGATCCGGGCATTGCCGTCGGCGGTAGGAATTGGGCTGGGACCGCGGATATTGCGGGCTGACACGGCGGCAGCGGCGGCGGCGAGTCTGTGGATGGCCGCAGCCGGGGACTGGTAACTTTCCTTCCCTCCCCGGAGGGGAGAGGGAGTTTTAGGGCCCTCTAGCGTCGCTCCCTTCCGCTCGCTACATGCGCTGCATGAGCACGAAGACCGTTTCGAAAAGCAACGCAGCGGTCATCGAGCACCGCGACCAACTCATCCGCAGCTTCGCCAAAGGCGAGAAGCCTGTCGACCGCTGGCGGATCGGCACCGAGCATGAGAAGTTCGTCTACTCCCTCTCCGATCATCGCGCACCGAGCTATGACGAGCCGGGCGGCATCCGCGACCTGCTCGACGGCCTGACCGAGTTCGGCTGGCGCCCGGTCGAAGAGGGCGGCAAGGTGATCGCGCTCGCCGGTGCCGACGGCGCGATCAGCCTTGAGCCCGCCGGCCAGTTCGAGCTCTCCGGTGCCCCGCTCGACAATCTGCACGAGACCTGCGCCGAAACCGGCCGACACCTGGAGCAGGTCAAGGCGATCGGCGACAAGTTCGGCATCGGTTTTCTCGGCCTCGGCATGTGGCCCGACAAGACGCGCGCCGAGTTGCCGATCATGCCCAAGGGCCGGTACGCCATCATGCTGCGCCACATGCCGCGCGTCGGCACGATGGGCCTCGACATGATGCTCCGCACCTGCACGATCCAGGTCAATCTCGATTACGAGACTGAAGCCGACATGGCGAAGAAGTTCCGCGTGGGGCTGGCGCTTCAGCCGCTGGCGACCGCCCTGTTCGCCAACTCGCCCTTCACCGAGGGCAAGCCCAACGGCATGCTCAGCTATCGCAGCCATATCTGGTCTGACACCGACCCGGCGCGCACCGGCATGCTGCCCTTCGTGTTCGAGGACGGGTTCGGCTATGAGCGCTATGCCGACTATGCGCTCGATGTGCCGATGTACTTCGTCTATCGCGACGGCCGCTATATCGACGCGGCGGGCCTCAGCTTCCGCGATTTCCTGAAGGGCGAACTGTCGGTGCTCCCCGGCGAGCTGCCAACGCTCGACGACTGGAACGATCACCTCTCGACTGCCTTTCCCGAGGTGCGGCTGAAGACCTTCCTCGAGATGCGCGGCGCGGATGGCGGGCCATGGGGCCGGATTTGCGCCCTGCCTGCGCTCTGGGTCGGGCTGCTCTACGATGGAACGGCGCTCGACGCGGCATGGGACGTGGTGAAGCGCTGGACGATCGAAGAGCGCCAGGCGCTGCGCGATTCAGTCCCCAGGCTGGCGCTCGACGCGCCGATCCCGGGCGGTGGCACGCTACGCGATATCGCGGGCGAGGTGCTCGACATCGCCAATGCCGGGCTTGCCGCACGAGCGCGCTTCGACGCGTCAGGCAGCAACGAGACCGGCTTCCTCGATCCGCTGCGCGAGATCGTGCGGTCGGGCAAGGTGCCTGCGCAAGTGCTGCTGGACAAATATCATGGCGCCTGGGGCGGCGACGTCTCGAAGGTCTATGACGAGATGCGCTTCTAGGTCGTGAACCCATGACCGGGGCTGGCCGCTATCGCCTGGTAGCGGACGGTCGATGACCCGGCTATGATACCGACGTGTTGCTCCCGTTGCTCTTTCTCACGATGTTCGCATATGTCGCTTGGATCACAATCCACGGTTTCCGTACCGGCACGATGGAAGCCCTTTCCAAGGGTACTTCTCTTAGCGCGGAGCGAAAGACGCAGCCATTTGGATTTTGGTCCGTAGCCATCTGGAACTTTGCTTGGATCGGCCTTTGTCTTTGGGGCGCCATTGGCTCCGCCATTAATCGCTGACGGCAGTTAACCACCAGTTTCTGCCGTTCGCGGTGTGCCAGTCGACGACCTAGCCCTTTCCGGCCCCGCACCAGAACCACCATTTTTTGAAAAAAATTCGCGACCATGTCGATTCCGGCGCGGCTCGTTCGACGCGTCCGTAGAGTGTATCTTCGACGGGATGGAGCATCCCGGGATCGCTCCCGATGAAGGAGACTATCGATGCGTGTGATGGTGATCATGAAGGCCAGCGCCGAATCCGAAGCCGGCATCATGCCGAGCGAGCAACTGCTGACCGAGATGACGGCCTATAACGAGGAACTGGTAAAGGCCGGCCTCCTGCTGGCCGGCGAGGGCCTGCATCCGTCCTCAAAAGGCGCCCGCGTGAAGTTCGAAGGCGGCAAGACCAGCGTGCTCAACGGGCCGTTCGCCGAGACCAAGGAACTGATCGCCGGCTTCTGGCTGTTGCAGGTCAAGTCGATGGACGAGGCGATCGAGTGGATTCGCCGCGTGCCCAACACCAACGGCGCGCATCACGAGATCGAAATCCGCCGCGTGTTCGATGCCGAGGATTTCGGCGAGGCGTTCACTCCCGAGCTGCGCGAGCGCGAAGAGGCGATGCGCGCCCAGGGTGGCGATTACGGCCAGGAGCGGGGATGATTGCCTCCGCCGTTCCCGCTCCTAGAATATGGGCGTGGGAACGGCGGACACCTTGCGGGCAGTGGAAACGGTCTGGCGGATCGAATCCGCCAGGCTGATCGCCGGCCTAGCCCGGCTGACGCGGGACCTGTCGCTGGCCGAGGAACTGGCGCAGGAAGCACTTGAGGCTGCGCTGCGGCAATGGCCATCCGACGGCGTGCCGCGCAACCCCGGCGCCTGGCTGATGGCGACGGGCAAGCGCCGGGCGATCGACGGTTTCCGCAGATCCCGCATGATCGACGAAAAGCATCGCGCCCTGGCCTGGGAGGCCGATCCGGTCGACGCCTCGGTCGAGGACGGGATCGTTGAGGCGATCGACGACGACATCGGCGACGAACTGCTCGCACTGATCTTCACCGCCTGCCATCCGGTGCTGTCGACCGAAGCACGCGTCGCGCTGACCCTGAAGCTGATCGGCGGCCTTTCGACCGGCGAGATCGCCAGCGCCTTCCTGACGTCCGAAACGACCATCGCGCAGCGCATCGTGCGGGCCAAGCGGACATTGGCAAGGGGAGATGTCACCTATGAAGTGCCGCGCGGGGTGGAACGCGATGCGCGGCTCTCCTCGGTGCTTGAGGTGCTCTATCTGATCTTCAGCGAAGGCTATGCGCCGGCGACCGAGGATGCGTGGACCCGGCCGGCCTTGTGCGACGAGGCGATGCGGCTGGGCCGGATCCTGGCCGGGCTCGCCCCGGACGACGCTGAAGTGCACGGGCTACTCGCCCTGATGGAGCTGCAGGCATCGCGCCTGCCCACCCGAATTGGCCGCGACGGGGCGCCGATATTGCTGCTCGACCAGGATCGGGGCCGGTGGGACCGGGTGCTGATCCAGCATGGGCTGAAGGCCCTTGCGGTGGCGGAGCGCCTGCAATCGCCGGCCGGTCCCTATACGCTTCAGGCGGGCATCGCCGCCTGCCATGCCCGGGCGCCGACGCCCGAGGCGACCGACTGGGCAGGAATCGCGGCGCGATACGACGATCTCTATCGGGCGATGCCCTCACCAGTGATCGATCTCAACCGGGCTGTCGCGAAGGCGATGGCGTTCGGGCCGGCGGTCGGGCTGGTGTTGGTGGATGGGATCATCGCTGAAGGGTCACTCAACGACTACCACCTGCTTTTCAGCGTGCGCGGCGAGTTCCTGACCCGATTGGGGCGGAATGACGAGGCTCAGGGCGCGCTACTCAAGGCAGCCGGGCTTGCCCGCAGCGATCGGGAGCGGAAATTGATGGAGGAGCGTGCTGCGGCGCTTGGATAGCGCGATACTGCCCGAGCCGAACCAGCCCATGCCTAGTCGCGTACCGGAGCAGGCCTGCCCAGCATCCACCCGATGAAACGCGGCACCATGGCATTGCGCGCCATCCAGTCGGAATAGTCGCGATAGGCCGGATCGAGGCCGAGGTGGCGCTCCTCCGTCTTCGCCCGCCAATAATAGACCCCGCTGACCGCACACATCAGCAGCACGGCGCGGGCGGCATCGACGAAACTGCCCGTGGTCAGGAACGGGATGGTAGAGATCCACCAGAACAGGTTCTTCGACAGATAGGCCGGGTGACGCGAAAAGGCATAGGGACCATGAGTCAGGATGCCGCGATGAGTCAGGTTGGAGAAGCGGAAGCCGAAGGCGATCGTCGCCCAGGCATAGATCGCGGTCAGCCCGACCAGGACCGCCCCGACCAGCGACAACAACAGCGGATGGCCCTGGAACCAGTGAGTCCAGTCAGCCGTGCCGATATGATAGTCGAGCGGGCCGCCATCGCTCATCAGGATGAAGGGCGGGTAGCAGATCAGCGCCGCCATCCAGCCCGCCGCATAGGGATTGGCGGTGCGGATGTGCGAATCGAGCGGGCGCAGCGCCACGATATAGCCGACGGTCGCGAAGGCGACGTCGATCGTGAACATGAAGGTAATCAGCCAGTTCGCCAGCGCGACGGGATCGTGGAGCAGGCGGCTTGTGTCGGCGCGGATGAATTCGCCGAAACCGCCAGGCACGATCGCAACCATGAAGGCGGTGAAGAACGCCTTCACGCCCCAGCTGCGCAGATGATTGTAGATCGCCTCCCGATCGATCGGCTCGTTCAGGCCCATCAGCCAGGCGCCCAGCGACCAGCAGCCGTCCTTCGGCTCCACCGCGTAGCGATCCAGCCAGATGATATAGGGAATCGAGGCGACGAACAGCACTGGCGCGGCGACGCCGAAACACCCCATGGCAAAGGCAAAATCGCCCTCCCAGTAGAAGCGCCCGGTGCCATAGATCAGCGCGATGCCGGCCCAGGTGAGCCACAGGCCGGCAAGCTTGGTCAGGCTGACATCGATCGTCTCGCGCCACGGCTTCGCCGCCGACCAATCTAGCCCGGTGGTAGGATTGCGGTGGACCTTGTCGACGAACAGCGACCAAAGGATCATCGGCAGCGCACAGGCAGCGACATTGACCAGCGCCGCATAGGGCCCGTCCATGCCGATCCAGCGGGCGATGCCGACCCATGTGAGCAGCCCGGCGAGGCCAGCCAGCCCGACACCGGTGCTGACGGCGGATCTGGGCCGCGGATCGGCCTTGGCTGCAGTCACGAGGGACGTGTCATGGAACATCGCGCGGGAATAGCGCGGGAATGGTAAGCAAGCCGTGAAGGATAGCCCACGTGCGGCCACTTGTCGCTTTCGGCACCAATCGCGAACGGCGCGGGTTGCGTGGAGCGACGCTTGCCGGTAATTCGCCCCTCAGCGCGGGTATAGCACAATGGTAGTGCAGCAGCCTTCCAAGCTGAATACGCGGGTTCGATTCCCGCTACCCGCTCCAAGCCTTCACGAGGATGCGCATCGCATGGCCGCCACCACGCTTGCCGAGGCGAGGGCCGCGATCGTCGCGGTCGGGCGCTGGCTCGACGGCAAGGGCTGGGCGCCGGCGACCGCCGGCAATTACTCGATGCGGCTTGACGACGGGACCTTCGCGGTGACCGTGTCGGGCCGGCACAAGGGCCGCCTTACCGAAGACGATGTGATGCGGGTCGATGCCGGCGGCAGGTCGCTCGATGGCAAGAAGCCGTCTGCCGAGACAGCGCTGCACCTCGCGCTCTACCGCGATTTTCCGGATGCCGGCGCGGTGCTGCACAGCCATTCGCCCGCCGCCGTTGGGTTGAGCCGGGCGTTTCCCGATGCCGCCTACAAGCTCGCCGGACATGAGATGCTGAAGGCGCTGCCCGGCATCGTCACGCACGAGACAAGCGTCAGCCTGCCGATCGTCGACAACAGCCAGGACATGGCGGTGATCGATGCAGCGATGGCGCCGCGATTGCTGGTGCCGGGGGCGGTACCGGCCTATCTTATCCGCAGCCATGGCCTTTATGGCTGGGGCCGCGACATGGTCGAGGCTGAACGGGTGATCGAGGCGGTCGAATGGATGATCGCCGCCGAACTGGCCGAGGCAGGTTTCCGAAAAGGGAGCGAAGCATGAGCCATTTGCAGGTTTTCGACGAGCGCGACGGGACCAAAGCGTTGCTCGACACGTCGGACGGCGAGACCATCGCGCGCGAACTGGCGACGATCGGCGTCCGGTTCGAGCGCTGGCCGACACGTCCCCTGCCCGATGTTGCGGCGATCCTCGATGTCTATGCGCCGGAGATCGACAAACTGAAGGCCGAAGCCGGCTATCAGTCTGTCGATGTGGTGGCGCTCGCCCCGGATCATCCCGATCGCGCGATGCTCCGCGGCAAGTTCCTGTCCGAGCACACCCATGGCGAGGACGAAGTGCGCTTCTTCGTCGATGGCGAAGGGCTGTTCACGCTCCATGAGGGCGGACGCGTGTTCAACATGCTGTGCACCAGGGGCGACCTGATCTCCGTGCCCGCCGGTATGAAGCACTGGTTCGACATGGGCCCGGCACCACGCTTCACCGCGATCCGACTCTTCGTGAACCCGGATGGCTGGGTCGCGCGCTTTACCGGCGATACGATCGCCGATCGCTTTCCGCGCCACGAACCGGTGCCCCAAGAACAAATGCCCGCCTGAGTGCCCCGCGCCATCCTGACCGATATTGAGGGCACGACCTCAAGCATCGCCTTCGTGGCGGAGACGCTGTTCCCCTATGCGCGCGCGCGGCTGCGGGCGTTCGTCGCGGCGCATCCGGACGAGACTGCGCCGATTCTGGCCGAAGTGACAACGGCCGAGCCGGGCGATCCGGTTGCGACACTAACGCGCTGGATCGACGAGGATCGCAAGGCGACCCCGCTCAAGACGCTGCAGGGAATGATCTGGGAGGACGGCTATCGCGAGGGCGCGTTCACCGGACACATCTATGCCGATGCGGTGGTTGCGTTGCGGCGCTGGCATGCTGCTGGAATCGCGCTGTACGTCTTCTCTTCCGGATCGGTCGCGGCGCAGAAACTGTTGTTTGGGCATAGTGATGCGGGTGACCTGACGCCGCTTTTCTCGGGCTATTTCGACACGACGACCGGGCCGAAGCGGGAAGCGGTGTCCTACACGGCGATCGCCGGGGCCATCGGCCTCGACCCAGCCGACATCCTGTTCCTGTCGGATACGCCGCAGGAAATCGCCGCCGCTCGTGCCGCCGACATGCACGCCCTGCTGATCGACCGCGACGGCGGCACAGGCGACATTACGACCTTCGGGGATATCGCAGCATGAAGCTCGACGGCACGCACCAGCGATCGATCAGGCGCACCGAAGACGGGCGCGGCGCGTCCATCATGGACCAGCGCGAGTTGCCCTGGAAGATCGTCTGGGTCGAACTGCGCAGCCCCGCCGAAGCGGAGCAGGCGATCCGTGAGATGTGGACCCGCGGCGCCCCGCTGATCGGCGCGACCGCCGCCTATGGCCTGGCGATGGCGCTGGGCGAGGATGGATCGGACGAGGCGCTCGATTCAGCTCATGCGACCTTGCTTGCCGCGCGGCCGACGGCGGTCAACCTGCGCTGGGCGCTCGACAAGGTTGCGGAGGCGGTGCGCCCCCTGCCCCCGGCCGAGCGATCCGCCGCCGCCTTCGCCCGCGCCGATGCGATCTGCGACGAGGACGTCGAGCTCAACCGGGCGATCGGCGAACATGGGCTCGAACTGTTCCGCGCGCTCCATGCAAAGAATCCGGACCGGCCGCTCAACATCCTGACTCACTGCAATGCGGGCTGGCTGGCAACGGTCGATTACGGCACCGCGACCGCGCCGATCTATCTCGCGCATGATGCCGGCATCCCGGTGCATGTGTGGGTCGACGAGACGCGACCGCGCAACCAGGGCGCACTGCTCACCGCGTTCGAGCTGGCCGGACACGGCGTGCCGCATACGGTGATCGCTGACAATGCAGGCGGCCACCTGATGATGCGGGGCCAGGTCGACGCGGTGATTGTGGGCACCGACCGCGTTACCGCCAATGGCGACGTCTGCAACAAGATCGGGACCTATCTGAAGGCCCTGGCGGCGAAGGACAATGACGTGCCCTTCTATGTCGCCCTGCCCTACACGACCTTCGATGCGCAGACAGCGACCGGCGCCGACATCCCGATCGAGGAACGCAGCGCCGACGAAGTCACCCATGTCGCGGGCGAAGGCGGCACGATTCGCGTGACCGCATCGGGCGCGGCCAACCCGGCGTTCGACGTGACGCCGGCACGGCTGGTGACGGGGTATCTTACCGAGCGGGGGCTGGTGGAGAAGGTTTAAACCCCTTCCCGAACGGAAAGGGCTCAAGAAGTCAGGGCCGCTTCACCATCCGCTCCAGCGCAGCATCCAGCGTTGCGTCCTGCTTGGCGAAGCACAGCCGCACCACGCTCGTCACCGGGTCCTTCGCGTAGAAGGCGGAAAAGGGCACCGACACCACCCCTGCCTCCTCGATCAGCCAGTTGCAGAAATGGACATCGCCCATATTCACGCCCGAGCGCGGCAGGTCGATTGCCAGGAAATAGGTCGCAGCACTCGGCAATACCGCATAGCCGAGCTTCTCAAGCCCCGCTGCCAGCCGGTCGCGCGAACGCTGGTAACCGGCGCGCATTCCAGTGAAATAGGCAACGTCCTTGCCCAGCCCAAGGGCCGCGCCCGCCTGAAGATTGGGCGGAGTGGTGAAGGTCAGGAACTGGTGTGCCTTGGCCAGGATCTGCGTGATCGGCGGGGCGGCGCACATCCAGCCGACCTTCCACCCGGTCAGCGAGAAGATCTTGCCGGCCGAACCGATCTTCACCGTCCGCTCGCGCATGCCGGGCATCGCGATCAGCGGGCGGTGCGCGGCACCATCGAACACGACATGTTCCCATACCTCGTCGCAGACCGCGATCGCATCGTGGCTGACGCAGAAATCGGCGAGCAGCGCCAGCTCAGCGTCCGTCATCATCGTGCCGGTCGGGTTGAGCGGGTTGTTGAGGATCAGCAACCTCGTGCGATCGCTTGCGACGGCCGACAGCGCCTCGGCTGTGATGCGCCATTCGGGCGGCTCCAGCCTGACCAGCTTCGCCACGCCGCCCGCGCGCTCGACCAGCGGCAGATAGGCGTCGTAGAGCGGCTGGAACATCACCACTTCGTCGCCCGGCGTGACCAGCGCGAAGATCGCAGCGGCCAAAGCTTCGGTCGCGCCCGAAGTGACGATCACCTCCTGCGGCGCGAGATCAAGCCCCTGATGCACACGATAGTGATCGGCGACTGCCTGACGCAACGCCGGGGTGCCGGGCATCGGCGGATACTGGTTCGAATCGTCAAGCAGCGCACGGGCGGCCTCGGACAGGACATCCTCCGGACCGCGGCCATCGGGAAAGCCCTGGCCAAGATTGATCGCGCCGGTTTCCCGCGCGCGGGCCGACATGGCCTCGAAGATGGTGGTGCCGAGCGACGCATAGATCGGGTTCATCGCGCCTCATTGCCGCACCACGACGCGACGCGCCAGCTTTTGCCTCGCACGGGATGCAAGAGGCTTGATCGCAAGGCAAAATCGCTGTCGAAAGGTTGCAGCGTACATATCGATCGACCACAATGCGCGTAGCGTCGCCGTGACCGGCATCCGGGTCCGCGACATGTCAGGGGTGCGCATTTGTTTTCCTATCTGGTTTCGGGGCTTAGCGTTTCCAGCGAGCTTGCTCTGCCGGGCTTGATCGCACTGGGAGCGGGGGATTCGCAGGACACCGACGTCACCATCCGCGCGGGCGCGGTGCCCAGGGTCCTCGACGATGCCGAGACTGGCGGACCCAACTGGCAGATCGCCGCGAATCGGTTCCTGTTCGAAATCCCCGACGTGATGCGCATGTTGCTGACGGGCGGCCGCGAGATCTTGTTCGAGCCCGAAGCAGGCACCAGCCCCGAAGAGGCAGCGATCTTCCTCAGCGGAACCGGTTTTGGCATCCTGCTCCACCAGCGTGGGCGCGTCGTGCTGCACGCAAGCGCGGTACGGGTGCGGGACAGCGCAATATTGTTCTGCGGCCCCTCAGGCGCGGGGAAATCCACCCTGGCCGCCGCATTGGTCGATGCCGGATACGACCTTGTCACGGACGATTTCTGCGGCGTATCGATCCACACCGATGGTGTGCCCTGGGTCGAGCCTGACGGACGCCAGTTGAAGCTGTGGCAGAATTCGATCGAGCGGCTCGCGCTGGTCGAGCGCCGCGCCGCGCCGGTACGCCCCGAACTCCAGAAATATTATGTCGAGCCGCGCGCCGCCACCGCAGCCGCGCTGCCGCTCGCGGCAATCTACGTGCTGCGCGAGGCGCGACCGCCGCACGCGCCGGGGATCGAGCGGCCCAACATCGTCGATGGCGGGCTGATGATACGCAACAACGCCTATCGTCCCGGGATGGTGCGGCGCATGGGACAGGCCGACCTCTATTTCCGCGCTGCCGCCACGATTGCGCAACATGCAGGCATATTCACCCTGAGCCGGGAACTCGACTTCAAGCGTTTCCCCGAGGTAATTGGCTTGCTGGAAGAGCATTGGCGCGATCTCGGCCTGATGGAAGGCGCGGCTTGAAGCGGATCTTCTGGCTCGCCTCCTATCCGAAATCGGGCAACACCTGGTTCCGGATGCTGGTGGCGAACCTGCGACAGGACAAGCCGGTCGACATCAACGACCTGCCCGAACGGGAGGGCATTTCCAGCGCGCGGGGCCGCTTCGACGATATCATGCTGTTCCCATCGGGCCTGTTGACCCATGAGGAATGCGATCGGTTGCGGCCCCGCGTTTATGAAGCGATCGCCCGGAAAACGGATGAAGCCGAAGAATGCGAGACGCGCATCGGCGACGTACGCTTTGTGAAGACTCACGACGCCTGGACCTACACCAGCGACGGCCAGCCCTTGCTCGGCGGCAGCAAGGGCGCCGATGGCGCGATCGTGATCGTGCGGGACCCCCGCGACGTCGCGCCGAGCCTCGCCCATCATGGCAGGCAGTCGATCGACCAGTCGATCGATTTCATGAACGACACCGAAGCGCATTTCTGTGGCCAGCGCGACCGGCAACCGAGGCAGCTTCGCCAGCTCATGCCGCGATGGGACGGCCATATCTCAAGCTGGCTCGACCAGACCGATATCCCGATCCATCTCGTTCGGTATGAGGACATGCAGGCCGATACGGCAGGCGTGTTCCAGCGAGCGCTGGCCTTTGCAGGTATCAGGGTAACGCTCGACGAGGCGGCGCAAGCCGCGCGCTTTGCCGATTTCGGCGAACTGCAAAAACAGGAAGCCGAGCGAGGTTTTCGAGAAGCCGTGACGGAGCAACGAGGTGGCGGCTTTTTTCGTCGTGGTATATCGGGGTCATGGCTCGATGAACTCACCAGCGCGCAGGTCGCCCGAATAGAAGGGCACCATGCAGCGATGATGGCTCGGCTGGGCTATGACAGGGTGATCGCCCCCGACGAAAGGATTGCGAGTTGATCGAGCGCAACGGAGACTGGCTCAGTGCCCGGGTGGGTGACGAAATCATGATGATGAGCCCCGAGCATGGCAAATATATCGGCATGAACGAGGTGGGCGCGCGCATCTGGGAACTGATCGAGACGCCGCGGGATGCCGCGACGCTCTATGCCGAGTTGCAGCGGGAATTCGACGTGTCGCCTGCGGATTGCGAAACCGAAGTGAATATCTTCCTGGCGGAGATGGAGAAGCATGGCGCAATCAGCCGCTCATAGGCTTCGCACCGCCCTGCTGATGGGCCCACGCCGGCAACTGCTCGTCGCCGAGGCGTGCGTCAGCATGTTCGTGGCGCGGGTCTCGCTCGCGATTTTCCCGTTCCGTCAGGTGGCGAAGAGCTTCGGCGTGATGGTGCCGCCGAACGACCCGAGGGTGCTCGCCTATGCGGAGGGGGCGACCGAAGAGCAGGCACGGACAGCGCGGATGGTCAGCTGGGCGGTCCGCGTGAGCGCGCCCCATATGCCGTTCCGATCGGTGTGCCTGCAGCAGGCGATGGCAGCCCATGCCATGCTCAAGCGCCGCGGTATCGTGAGCATCATGCACTTCGGCGCGGGCAAGGGCGAGCAGAAGCCGATCGATGCCCATGCCTGGCTCGATGCGGCGGGCGTGAAGGTGACGGGGTACCCGGTGGCACCGACGCTCGCGGAGCTGGGCTGCTTCGTTTGAACCATCTCTCGCCAGATTGCACAGATCTGGTGATATTCGAGCCTGCACCCGCACTGGTGATCCGCGGCAATCTTGATTGTGCACCGTCAATCGGGCACTCCCCGCTTCCGTGGTGCCATCAATTGCCGCGCTTGAAGGGGGAATGAATGCTCGACAGGATGTTGACGTATGAGGAGTTCGAGCCTCATGTCGGGACCGATTTCACCGTCGTCCACGCCGGCGACACGCCGATCATTCTCAACCTGCTCGAAGCCACCGCGCTGAAGAAATTCGGCGGCGAGGATAGCCGTGCGCCCTTCGGGTTGCTGTTTCAGTCGTCCTATCAGGACGTGATACCGCAGCAGCTCTTCACGCTGCAGCACGATGCCATGGGGAAACTCGGAATATTCCTGGTACCGACCGCGCAGAACGCCACCGGCACCCAATATTACGCAACGTTCAACTGACTGCGGGCTGGGCACCTTCTGCCGGGCAATCCATTTCGAGATAAACCTCACCATCGTCGATCTCGAGGAAGCCGAGCCGGCGATAGAGATGTAGTGCGGGATTGAACTTCTCTACGAAGATGCCCAGCCCCTTGCCGCGAGCGTGCGCGAATTCAATCAGCGCCTTGAGGATGAGGGTACCCGCACCCTTGCCGCGCTCCTCGGGCAGCAGGACGATATCGGTGATGTGCACCTGCGTGACCCGCTCCTCGAGATAGAGCCTGCCGACCGGCACGCCGTCACGCTCGATCAGGCGATATTCGCAGTTCGGGATGAAATTCCTGTAGTGCGTACGCTGCGCCTGGAATTGCTGGCTGACGAAAGCGAGCTTCTGCTCAGCGCTCCAGCCGGGAATTTGCGCCAGCTCCTCTTCACGGGTCGACGCGTAAAGCCGGAAGGCTACCGGGGTGTCATCCTCGGTCTCGGCACGAAGCGTATAGCCCTGAGAAAGTAGCGCCGCCGGCAATTGAAATGCCGGCGGCGTAAACGTTGTCGTCACGAATTGAACCCCGTCAGGGCCGCAGCATCAGTTCCGCGGGGGGAAGACGCCCTGGACTGCGACACAGAAGTTGAGCGTCAGATATGGCTGGACGTTGCTGTGCGGCTGGCTGCCGCCAGCAGGTCCTATCGCGAGCGGCGACATGTTGACCGGGGGACTCGCAGTCTCTCCCCAGGCATTGCCCGGGCCGGAGAAGGACAGCAATGCCGTGTTATTGGGGGTGTTGTTCAACTGCGCGGGCGTCACGATCGCGACGTTCGCAGCGTTCACCAGATGGTTGTGCGCCGGCATTTCGGTATTCAGTATCGTCACGCTCGTTTCGCCCAGCGTTTCGCCGAGGACGCGCGGCGTGAGACCCGGGCCGTTGCCATTTCCCATCCCGGCAGTACCATTCAGGTTCGGCAACGCGAAGTTGCTCGTGCCGTTGCCGCCATACGTGGTTCCCAGAATCGAGAACAGCGCCGTATTCTGGGAAATGGGTATGAGTTGCCCGCTCGCGAGCAAATAGCCGCGCGGCGGAAAATTGAAGCCGAAAACCCTGACTTCGCCAACAAAAGGTGCGGTCACGATCGATCTCCGATACTAATTGCGGCTGGGGAAAACGCCTTGCAGCGCAATGATGTAATTAAGGCAAAGGCTCGGCATGATGTTATCATGCGGCTGATTGCCGCCCTGGCTGCCGATCGTCGTCGGCGCGAGTGTCGAGGGCGTCAGCGGGTTCGGCCCGGGCTGCACATAATAGGTCGCCGTGGTATTCGGATTACCCTGGTCCGGCGACGCCGGGACAGAGGTCGTGACAGGGGTCGGCTGGTCGCCCTTCACCGTCGACGCGTACATCGCGTGGCTATGCGTAGGCATCTGGTTGATCGTAAGGACGACACCCTCGGTTCCGCTGGCCTGCCCCAGGACATAAGAAGCGAGACCGGGACCCTGGCCCTGGCCGATCGGGATACGGCCCTGCAGATCGGGAAGGCCGAAGGTGGTTTGGCCATCGCCACCGAAAGTCGTGCCGACCAGGGCGTAGAGCGCATCGTTCTGCGCAATGGCCAGCAACTGCCCGCGACAAAAGGCCCAACCGCGCGGGTTGAAATTGCCTGCGAATATCCTGACTTCACCGAGATATGGGTTGGACATAGTATCCTCCGTGCCGATCGGCCGCGTTTCGTTTCACTAGTTGCGCGACGGGAACCGGCCCTGCAACGCGATGCTGTAATTCATGGTCAGATACGGCTGCATGTTGGAGTGCGGCGCGTTGCCCCCCTGGTTCGCGATTGCGGTAGGTGCGAGCTGGGTCAATTGCGCCTGAACCGCCGCAGCGTAGAAATCGACGATGGTCGACGTATCGGCTGCAATAGTGTGTGCGGCCGGGCCACGCTTCGTCGCCGTCGCTGAAGTGCCGACCAGTTGATGCGTATGCTGCGGAATCTGGGTGATCAGCAACTGAACCGTTTCGGTTCCGCTCGTCTGTCCCATCGTATAGCTGCCGCCGAAGGGCGCCTGTCCCTGACCGAGCGGTGTCCGCCCGCGCAAATCGGGCAATCCGAAGGTCTGGATGCCGTTGCCGCCATAGGTGGTGCCCAGCAACGAGAAGAGCGCCTGATTCTGCTGGATCGACAGGAGCTGGCCCTGGGCAAGCGCCCATCCGCGGACACTGAAGTCCCACGGGAAGATCCTGATTTCACCGATAAAGGGTTGTGTCATGGCAGCCTCTCAACTTCAGGACGGGAGGCGCCACCGCTAAAACACCCGCCCCCCAGGTGTTGACGGCACAGACTGTACCCACGTCCGGCAAAGACACAATAGGCTATGGCATCGACCGTGCGACTTCCTTGATCAAGCCCCAAACAAAATACTGAATCTACAGTATAAAAATTATCCGCACCAATCCGGTTGTGATTTCCTTACGCATTTCGAACCGCCGCGGTTAGGAACCCCGGCGCGTCTGGTTGCGCGGGCGTTGACGTTCTGCCATATTATTTCGAAGAATTCAGGGACTGGCGCAGAGCGCCGCGTTGGGGGACCGCACGAGATGACATCCACTGACCATGACGCCGCGATGTCGGACGGCTGCGCTGGCGAGATTCAGGATTCCGGGACGCGCAAGGCGTGGTCGACCCCGCAGGTCATCGTGTCCGTGATGCGGAACAGCGAGAACCACAATAACGGCAACAATTCGGACATCACGACATCCGGTATTCCCCAAGGGAATTCCTGAGCTAGTCTTCGCGGCAGAGCGGAGCGGCCCGCCCCTTCCGATCAATCATTGCTGCGATCGAACCAGGCGATAAATCGCGCTGCCGCGATCTTCAGGGTCGCATTGTGCAGATCGAGATGATCCTTGCGGCGCGTCTGGTCGACGCGAGCGATGATATCCTCCAGCACATCGAAATCGAGATAGTGCGATAGCCGCCCGTCACGATCGAGCGCCCGCGCCGCAGTCAGCGCGTCCTGGGCAGACGCCTTGCCCATCCTGAACTTGTCAGGGTCTTCGAGGCTATTGCCCAGTGCGTGGGACAGCAACGACGCCGGCAGGCGATCGGCGAAAGCCTGGCGCGCGAGATAACGCTCGAGTCCGTCGCGGAACTGCAATCTTTCGGGAATCGCCAGACCCAGTTCGACCACGCGCTTGTCGTGGAAGGGCCGCGAGAATTCCAGGCCATGAGCGCTGGCGAGAATACGCTGCACGGGCGGCCCTGCGCCGGTGTTGCGCAGCAATTGCCGGAAGCGCGCCTGCCAGCGGCTTTCCGTCTGATAGTGGTGATGCAGCCGGGCTGGATCGACCACCTCCCGCTCAATCAGGGTTCGGGCGAAGCGAGGCGCAACGCCATTCTTCCACCAGAGCGGCCCGAAGCCGCGCCGCATCTTGAAGAATGCCGAAAGCGCCCAGAGCGGCAGCACCCCGGGCAGCACATCGCGGCGCACGACATGATGGGAACGGTGCCGCGTCTTGCGAACGCGTTGACGGAATTCGTGGACGAAGAGTCGGACGTTGCCGCGCAGCAATATCCGGCCGAGCATACCGTTCGACCGCATGTTGACCGTATAATCGCCACCATGGCCGTCCATGACCAGTCGGGCACCAGCCTGCGCCGCGATTCGGTACATCCCCCGGCGCACATATTGAGTCCCGATCGGATTGTGGGTGGCGGCAAAGGATGTCTCGATATCGTCGAAGGCGTGGTCGTCTCCACGCGTATAATAGTGCAAATCCATGAACGGGTACGGCCTGAAGGCCTCGACGGCGGCACGCGCATTGTTGGCGAAGGGGAAGGACTCTCCTTCAGCGAGCACTGACGAAATGGCGATGAGCCTGCCCCCCTGCGCCGCCACGATCGGTCCGGCCACCGCAGCGATACTGCCGCTGTCGAAGCCGCCGCTGAAGCACAGGGCGGGCGGCTTGATCAGGCGCCTGACCCGACAGGCGACGGCCTCTTCCACCGTCGATCGATACGTCTCCAGGAAATAGGCGTCGTCCCGGCCGTGATGCTCGACGCCGGCGTGCGGCGACCAGTAGCGATGCGACGACACCATGCCGCGATCGTCGAACCGCAACACCGTGGCATTGGGCAGGATCGTGATCTCCTCGAACAACGACTGTCCGGGGATTCGATCGACCGCCATCATCAGGCGCCGCCCCAGCGCATCCTCCGACAGACGGCGCGGCACACCCTCGATGGCCCAGAGTGCCTGCACGTCAGTCGCGAAGACCAGAGCCGTGTCGCCCTGATGATAAAACAGCCCGCGCTGCCCCATATGATCGCGGCCGAGCAGCAGGACGCGCGACCGAGCGTCCCAGATCGCGAAGGTGAAATCGCCGAGCAGATGCTCAGCGAAGCCGTCACCCCAATGGCGATAGGCAGCGAGAAGGACCGCGCTGTCGGGCATGTCCCGCAATGTCGCTTCGGCTATGCCGATCTTGGCGGCGAGCGCCTCACGATTGTCGATCCGGGCATCGGCGACCAATGTCAGTTCACCGTCCTGGATCGGCTGCGCCTCGAACCAGTCCTCCCGGTTCACCCGTAACAGGCAATGGCCAAGCGCCACCGGGCCCTCCACCACTGTGCGCCGACCGTCCGGTCCATGATGCGCCAGCACGTTCGCCATGCGATTCACGTCGCGCGACGAAGCCGGTTCGCCATCGAACCGGAGGATACCGAAGAGCGCGCTCATTTTTCGCCGGCGCGGCGAAGCCCTTCAAGGTGGCGATAGGGTTCGTCCATGTATAGCGCGGCGATGGCGCGAAGACCGTCCTTCGCTTCCTGCTGCTTGTCCCCGCTGTCGTGCACGAACCTTTCGTTCGGCGCCTTGGCATTGCGACCCGACGCTGTCGCGAGCGCAGCCAGCGCTTCCTCATCCGGTGCTATGCCGAAATGCGGGAGAATGCGCATCGCCATCGCTTCCGGCAGCTCCGCATAGTTGACGAGCATGCCGCCGCCCAAGCCGAGATGCTCGATCACGGCTTCAGCGGTCCGCCCGAGCGCGCGGGCGGCATAGTGATCCGGCGGCATCGCCATGCTTTCATCGATGCCATAGGGGTCGAAGGACATCGCCCCGAACACCGTCTGCGCCCCAGCCATGCGGGCGTGCGACACGAGGATTTCGACCGGGTCCCGGTAGAGGAAAATCCAGGGCGTATCGGGAAAGGCCAGCCGGAACAGCGGCAGGGCGATCGTATGCCAGCTGTCGAGCTTGACGATGTAATGACCCGCTCCGCCCATCCGGTCCCGACCAAGCGCCCCGACCACCGCGCGGACCAGCCTCAGCCGCTCGTCGATCGGCAGATCAGTCCGCACGGTCGCAAGCTGCACGACCGTATCGATCGGCACCGCTTCGGATACGACGACGTTCCGCGCATCTGCGGCAGCCATCTGTGCCACGAGGGTCGATCCGCAGCGCGACTGGTGGAAGACGAAGCCCGCAGGAACAGGCGGATTCTCGCCAACCGAATCGAGGAGCGTCGACAATGGCGTGCGCGGCCGGACCAGGCGATTGAGCGGACGGTGGCGCGCCCGGCGCAGCGAATCCTCGAAAAAGGAATCGACCAGGGGCAGCCCGCTGAAATGCGCCCAGTCCACCGCCAGTTCGCCGGAGCTGGGCACGATAGCGACCGGCAGCCAGTCCCCATCCGGCGCGGTACGACTGGTGACCGGCGCACCGTTGAAGCGCCAGAGACCAAGCGGATCGGGAGTCAGTCCCGCATTCGCCTCGTCAGCGGTAATCGCGATGCCCGCATCCGCCGCGGCGGAGAGCAGCGCTTCGACGAAGACTTCCTGGTCAACAATCACGCTCAGTCGTTGCTGCAGCGCAGGATCCGCCATCACCAAGGCACGGAAGCGGTCGATCGGTGCGGCCGCGTGAAGAAGGCTTGTGTCTGTCATGAAGGACCGCGAACGATTTCTTTCCAACCGCCCCCGCGGTCGATAGGCTGATCCGGGAAACGGGCGTCGCGCCCACGCCGGATGCCTTGCCTATCATGCTCGTAACGCAGCGCCAATCGCCCTTCATCTTCGCCGATCGCCTGCGCCTTCCGGTCGCGTTCGACCCCGCCGGCCTGCGCGACGACCTGGAGAGGATCGCCAGCGCGACCTGGGTCGATCATTTCGTGAAGCAGAATTACGAAGGCGACTGGAGCGTGCTGCCGCTACGCTATAGCGCCGGCGCGACTCATCCGATCATGCAGGCCTATTCCGACCCGTCAGTCACGGCATTCGACGAAAGCCCGCTTCTCGATCATGCCCCCCATATTCGCGGGGCGATGGCCTGGTTCCAATGTCCTCTGCAGACGGTGCGGCTGATGCGCCTGACCCCGGGATCGATCATCAAGGAACATTTCGATCACGATCTCGCCGCCGAATGGGGCACGGCACGAATCCATATCCCGATCGCGACGAATCCGCAGGTCGAGTTCATGGTCAACCGCGAACCCGTGGCGATGGACCCCGGCAGCGTCTGGTATCTGCGCCTGTCGGACCCGCACAGCGTGGCCAATCGCGGGACCACCGACCGGGTCCATCTGGTGATCGACTGCACCGCCAACGACTGGCTGACGGAACAACTCGCCGCGGGGACCTGAGCGGGTTCAGACCGGCCAGAGCGAAACGACGCACAGGATGAAGGCGCCGATGGCGAGAGAAGCGAGCAGCACCCTGCCCCATTTCGGCCGGACCGCTGTCCCTTCGGGGCGCACGAGCGGAACGACGACCGGTGCCGGGTTGAGCGCCTCGCTGAGCTGATAGAAAGTGATCGGGGTAACGAACTCGCAACCATAGCCATTGGGGCCCCGCCGGGCGACGACGGCGGCATTGACCCGCGTGCCCGCAATGCCGATCCAGATCATCGCCTCGGCATCCAGCGCCTCGGACGTCTCCATGCGGAAACCTGTCATCGACAGATCGTAGATCAGGACGTCGAGGGGCAAGCCGTCGTCGGACGCGCGCAACGTCGCATCGACCAGCACCGGATAGCGGGGGGCACCGCGTCGTTCTTCAGGATCGGAACGGTAAACGCGCGCAATCAGGGCCATCATCACTCCGACACCAGGGCAGGCGCCGAGAGTCGGTGGATTAGATTACCAAAAGCTTAGTAGCGCGTCCTTCAACGGGCGTTTCCGGCACTAGGGCGCCGTTTATTTCAATCGCAACGTGAGCCCGGCGACCGCCAGATCCACGGTGTCGACCGCCGCTGCGACGCGCTGGTTGATCTCGCCGGCCAGGTCGCGGAACCCCCGTGCCAGCGCATTGTCGGGCACGATACCCAGGCCGACTTCGTTCGAGACGAGGATGATACGCGCCGGGCTCGATGCGACCGCCGACAGCAAGGTATCGGTGCGGGCTTGCCCGTCCTCCCCGGCAAGGAGCAGGTTCGAAGTCCATAGAGTCAGGCAGTCGACCAGCAACACCGTCCCGGCAGTTCCCGCCGCCCCGATCGCCCCGGCGAGATCGATCGGCGCTTCGACCGTGCGCCAACGCGGCCCCCGGTCAGCGCGGTGACGCGCGATCTTCGCGGTCATTTCAGCGTCGAACGCCTGGGCCGTCGCGATGAAGACGAGATCGCCCTCAAGCGATTCGGCAGCCACCTGAGCGTAACGACTCTTGCCCGAGCGGGCGCCGCCGAGCACGAACAGACTCCGGCCAAAAGCTTGCACGAACCACTCTCCCATGCGCGAGCTCTTGTCGCGCCCGCCCGGATTGGCGAAGGCAGGCCCCGAAGCGCAAGGAAAAAGGGATCCGGATTGAAAGCGTGGACAGAACATGGCGGACGGATCGACTCGGCAAGGGCAGCGTATCGCGACGCGCCCGCGCCATGGGTCGACCTTTCGACCGGTATCAACCCGCGTCCCTGGTCCGGAATCGATCTGGCGAGCGTCGACCTCGCTGCGCTGCCCTCTCCATCGGACCTCGGCGATCTCGAACAGGCCGCGGCAGCAATGTTCGATTGCCGGACGGGCGAGATAGCGGCGCTGCCCGGCACCGAAGTGGGGCTGCGCATCGTGGGCGATCTGGACCTGCCACGACCCTACCGGCACCTCACCCCGAGCTATCGCACTCACGCCGAGATGCTTCCCGGATCAGCGCCCATCGCGATCGACATGCTCGATGCCGAAGCTGCACGCGGCGGCACTATCATCCTCGCCAATCCGAACAATCCGGACGGGCGTGTCATCGCCCCGGAGACGCTTCTGACAGTCGCGCGCGCGCTTCGAGAACGCGGCGGGTGGCTGATCGTCGACGAGGCCTTTGCCGACGCGGTACCGGAAGTAAGCCTGCTCCCCATGCTCACGCCGGACGATCCGGTCATCATCTTCAGGTCGTTCGGCAAGTTCTTCGGCCTGGCCGGGCTGCGGCTCGGCTTCGTCGCGGGCCCCGGGGCGCAACTCACCGCCATCAGGCGACGGCTTGGAAGCTGGCCGGTATCGGCGCCCGCACTTGCGGTCGGCACGGCAGCGTATCGGGACAGGGACTGGATCGCGGCGACCCGTACCGCCCTTGCCCTGGAGGCGTTCCATCTCGACCGGATGCTGGCGAGGCACGGGCTGACCGCATCGGGCGATTGCCCCCTGTTCCGGCTCGTCGAGACTGACGACGCCGCAGCGGTGTTCGACCGGCTCGCCCGGGCCGGCATCCTGACACGCCCATTCGATCATGCGCCCCGCTGGCTTCGCTTCGGCCTGCCCGCCGACGCCACAATATTGGAGCGGCTAGACCGGGCGCTTGGCGATGGCTGAACCAGTGGCCCTTGCGGCGCTTGTCCTCGACGCCGGCATTGGCTGGCCGGGTGCGCTGTACCGGCGGATCGGGCATCCGGTCGGTGGCTTCGCGCGGATCATCGGCTGGTGCGAACGGCACTGGAACGCCCCTTCGGCACCCCCGACACGCCGGCGCCTCCTTGGACTGGCGACGCTGCTGATCGTCGTCGGCACCAGTTTCGGCATCGCCCTGGCGGCCACGGCGCTGGTGCGGTTCTTGATGGGCGATTTCGCCTGGATCGGTCTGGCCGTCCTCGCCTTCCCCGGTCTCGCCCAGCGCAGCCTGCACGATCATGTGGCGCCGGTGGCGACCGCGCTCGCGACGCGCGACCTGCCGCGTGCCCGCGCTGCGGTCGCCATGATCGTCGGCCGCGATGTGGAAGCGCTCGATGGCGCGGGCATCGCCCGGGCGGCGATCGAAAGCCTCGCCGAGAGTTTTTGCGACGGCGTCGTCGCGCCGCTCTTCTGGCTGCTGGTGCTCGGCGTGCCGGGGCTATGGGCTTATAAAGCGATCAACACCGCCGACAGTCTGATCGGACATCGTGAAGAACGCTGGCGCGCCTTTGGCTGGGCCTCGGCCCGGACTGACGACCTCGCCAATCTGATCCCGGCCCGGCTTGCCGGCCTGCTGCTGTGCCTCGCCGGGGGTGGCGGACTGGCGACCATGGTTCGCGACGCCCGCAAGCACGCGTCGCCCAACGCCGGCTGGCCCGAGGCTGCCATGGCTGGTGCGCTCGACCTTCGCCTGGCCGGTCCGGTCGCCTATGACGGCGTGATGCTGGACAAGGACTGGATCGGCTCAGGCCGCAGCGAAGCGACCGCGAGCGACCTTCAGCGTGCGCTCACCACCTACCGTATTGCGTGCCTTCTGCTGTGGCTGATCGCCGGGGGTGTCGCATGGGCGCTGTGATGCTGCAGGGCACTGGCTCCGATGTCGGCAAGTCGGTGCTGGTGGCCGGCCTCTGCCGGGCGCTTGCCAATCGCGGTCTCACAGTGCGCCCGTTCAAGTCGCAGAACATGTCGAACAATGCCGCCGTCACCGCAGACGGCGGTGAGATCGGGCGGGCTCAGGCGACCCAGGCTTCTGCCTGCCGGGCAGAGCCGACCGTCGACATGAATCCGGTGCTGCTCAAGCCGCAGGGCGACCGGACCTCGCAGCTTGTCGTGCGAGGGCGAGTCCGCGGTACCTTGCGCGCGGCGCAGTGGCGGGAGGGCCGCGAGGGACTGCTGGTCGAAGTGCTGGAAAGCTACCGGCGGCTGCGCGACGAAGCAGATATCGTCGTCGTCGAAGGTGCGGGGTCGCCGGCCGAGATCAACCTGCGCGACGGCGACATCGCCAATATGGGCTTCGCGCGCGCCGCAGGGGTACCGGTGATCCTGATCGGCGACATCGACCGTGGCGGCGTGATCGCCTCGCTGGTCGGCACACGTGCGGTGATCGATCCTGAAGATGCGGCGATGATCCGTGGCTTCATCGTCAACAAGTTCCGCGGTGACCCCAGCCTGTTCGACGACGGCTATCGCGCGATCGAGGAGCGTGCGGGCTGGCGCGGCTATGGGGTCGTGCCATGGCTCGCCGAGGCGGTCCGACTGCCGAGCGAGGATGCCGTCATTCTCGAACGCCGCGGCACGAACGCCGACGGCCGAACCATGATCGCCTGCCCCATCACGCCGCGAATCTCCAATTTCGACGACCTCGATCCGCTGCGGCTGGAGCCGGATGTCGACCTGATCATGGTCCCGCCCGGCACGCCGATCCCGGCCGAGGCGGCGCTGATCGTCCTGGCCGGCTCCAAGGCGACAATCCCCGACCTGGCGTTCCTGCGCGCCGAAGGCTGGGACATCGACATCCTGGCGCACTACCGCCGCGGCCGCCCCGTGCTGGGCCTGTGCGGCGGCTATCAGATGCTGGGCCGGAGCGTTGCAGATCCAGACGGGATCGAAGGACCGGCCGGGATCGTTCCCGGTCTCGGCCTGCTCGACGTCACGACCACCCTGTCACCACAAAAGACGCTCGAACGCGTCACCGGCACCGCGCTCGGCGCGCGGTTCGACGGCTATGAGATGCATATGGGCGAAACGACCGGACCGGATACGGCCCGGCCGGTCGGCCGGTTCGACGATGGACGCCCCGATGGCGCGACCTCCCCCAACGGCCTGGTAGCGGGCAGCTATGTCCATGGCCTGCTCGCCGACGCCCGTCAGCGGCGCGCATGGCTTGCGCGGATCGGAATCGAAGGATCGGGACCGGACCATCGCGCCTCGATTGATGCCGCGCTCGATGCGATCGCCGCGACGCTGGAGAAGCATCTCGATATCGACGCGATCATCGCGCTGTCAAAAACGGCCGACGATCACCAGGGCAATTAGGAGAGCGGTTTCCACCAGTTCAATGCCGGCGCCGTGACAGTCGCCGGTGACGCCACCGATCCGGCGCTTGAGCCACCAGCCCCAGCCAAGGATCAGCACGGGCGTCGCAGTAAGCGCAGGCACAAAGACAGCCGCGCCGCATAGAAGCAGGCCCCAACCGACCAGGTCCCTCGTCCGTACCGCGCCGGCAACGGCAGCCCCCAGGCCAGTCTTGAGCGGCGACAGCCAGCGCGCCCAGGCAAGCGGCCCGATCCGCGCCGCGAACGGAAGCAGGGCCACCGCGACCCAGCCATATCCGGTCACACCGTGGAGCAGGACGAGCTTGGCCAGCAGTTGCAGGACGATCGCGACGACACCGAAGCTGCCGATATGCGGATCGGCCATGACGGCAAGCAGCCGCTCGCGATCCCGATGCGCGGCACCACAGCCATCAGCAAGATCGGCAAGGCCATCGAGATGGAGCGCGCCCGTGACCGCGACCCACACCAGCAGGGCGGCAAGGGCGCCCAGCCAGGGATCGATCATCCCCCCTGCCCACCCGGCCAGCGCGACAAGGCCGCCGACCACCAGCCCGACCAGCGGATAGCAGCGGATCGCCGCCGCGAAGTCGTCGCCGTCCGCCGCTATCTGGGGCATGGGCAGCCGGGTCAGAAAGCCGAACGCGACGATCAGGCGCTTCATGTCCCCCGGCACTTCATGTCCAGAGTCCGACGATCTGTGCCGATGGCGCCGGCCCCGGCCAGACGCGCAGCGACAGGACTGATGCGTAAGGCAGATCGAATGCCCAAAGCTGCGGCAGGGCGAAGCCGCACAGGATCGCGAGCGCAGCGCGCATCGCGCCGCCATGAGTCACGACCAGGGCCGATCCGCCGGGCAGGTCGGCAATGGCCGAGGTCACGCGCGCCAGAAGCTCCGACCAGCGCTCTCCCCCCGGGGGCGGACAGCTATCCGGGTCGTCCCAGAAGCGCCCAAGCGCCGCTGGATCGATGTCGGACGCCGCCATCCCGTCCCACGCGCCGAAATCAAGCTCGCGCCAGCGTGGATCGCCGGACATCGCCGAGCCCTCACCGGCAATCGCGTCGGCACAGGTGACGGCCCGGCTCAGGTCCGACGACAGGATATGATCCACCGCCAGCCCGGCCGCCAGTCCGACACAGGCAGCGATACCCGCCGGGGTGGCGGGGCTGTCGGTACGGCCCAGCATCCGCCCGGTCAGCACCGGTTCGCCGTGGCGCATCAGGTGGAGAAGAAAGGGTTCGCTCACGCGCCCGACACGCCAGCCTCGGCAAAGGTCGCCATCCGGTCATGCGCGGCAAGCGCCGCCCGGATCACCCCGGTCGCGACCGCCGCACCGCTCGCCTCGCCAAGCCGCATGCCGAGGGTCAGCAACGGATCTAGACCAAGCCGATCGAGCAGCCGCCCATGTCCCGGCTCGGTCGAACGATGCCCAGCGATGCAATGCGCGACGACCGCAGGATATGCGGCGGCAAGCGGGGCGACACCCGAGCAGCAGATGAACCCGTCAAGCACGACCGGCACCCGCGCGTGACGCGCCGCGACGACGGCACCGGCGATCGCGACAATCTCGCGCCCGCCGACGCGTCGCAGCGTCTCGAAGGGCGTGACCGGCGCACCGGCATGGCAGGCGAGCCCCGCCGCGACGACCGCAATCTTGCGCCCGATCCCGGCGGCATCAACGCCGGTGCCCGGCCCGACCCAATCAGCCGGATCGCCGCCGAAGCTTCGGATGCTGAGCGCCGCGGCGGCAGTTGAGTTGCCGATCCCCATCTCGCCAAGCACCAGCAGGTCGAGGCCGTCGGTGACGACCGCAGCGCCGGCGTTCAGCGCCGCGAGGCAGTCGGCCTCGGACATGGCCGGCCCGACCGTGAAATCATCGGTCGGCCGGTCGAGATCGAGCGGCACCACGACGAGGTCGAGCCCCGCGGCACCGGACAAGGCGTTGATCGCTGCGCCACCAGCTTCGAAATTGTGGACCATCTGGGCCGTCACCGCCGCCGGAAAAGCGCTGACGCCGTGCACGACAACGCCGTGATTCCCGGCGAAGACCGCGGCGCGGGCCTGTTCGATCCGTGGCCGCTCGCATCCCTGCCAGCCGGCGAGGAAGATGGCGATATCCTCGAGCCGGCCGAGCGATCCGGGAGGCTTGGTGAGTTGTCCCTGGCGCGCCGCGGCAGCGGCGCGCGCCGATTCATCCGGTCCCGGCAGCGTCGCCAGCGCCTCCTCGAAGGCGCGAACGGAATCGAACATCGTCATTCAACCAGGGCTCCGGCGGGCGGCGTGCGCGTGATGAAATGGCCCTTCACGCCCTGGGGCCATTCCCGGAACGGCACCTGCCCGAATTCGCTCAGCGCATAGCGTGCGGCATAATCCAGAATCGCGCGCGCCGCTTCCTCTCCCGGCTCGAACCGGCCCAGCACATAGCCGACCTTGCCAGGCGCCCGAAGATGGACGGTACAGAAGTCGCTGCAGGCGAACAGGCACGGCATTTCCTGGATGGCGACGCCGGCATAGGCCGGATCGCTGGCCTTCATCGCCCGCAGCGCCGCGACAAGGCGCTCCCCGCCACGCCGGCCCTCATCATCGGTACGGGACTCGACCGAGTGGCGGCAGGTATTGCAGGCGACCACCGCTGGTCCGTCATCGGCAGGCTTCAGCATGTCCTGAGAACCCCCTTCATGCGGCTGCCGTCCGGACAGAGGGTGCGGCGGGGACGCCAAGCGCAACCAGTGCCCGATAAAGGATGAGCAATCCGATCAGGATAGCGCCGTTGCGCAGGAACTGGTTCGCCATGATCGAAGGAGACAATGCGGTCGCCGCGCCGCCAAGCCCGAGCGACCACAGGAAAACAATCGCCTTGAACGCGACGAAGCTGGCGACATAGGCAAAAGCGAGCCGGACGGGGAAAGCCGATGAAAGCCGACCGGCGATGCTGCTTGCCGCAAGCGCCGACACAATTGCGGCGGTGCCGAGCGCGACAGCCCAGCCGAGGGTGGTCGCGTCATGCGGATAATGGAGCATGCCGAACCCGATCCCCTGGCTCACGGCCCACGCAGCGAGCATCAGCAGCACGCCGTCGCGACGGTGCATATGGACCGCCGCCAGCGCCGCGAGTGCCGGAAATGGCGTGGCGCAGGCAAGCACCAGGGTCGTGATGGTGCTCGCCGCGGTCAGCAGCAGGATCCACAAGGTCGATGCGCCCCGCGCCGACATCTCGTTCGTCATGCCCATGCCCTTCCCCCTTGCCGCCATCAGAACCGCCCCCTGAAGCCTGCATAAACGCTGCGGCCAAGCGTGTTGTAGCGATACGCTGTCATATAATGCTCGTCGAACAGGTTCTCGACCCGCGCGAACAGGCGGACCTCCTTCGAGATGGGCAGCTCGGCACGAAGGTCGACCAGCGTATAGGGCGCAAGCCGCGTGGTGTTCGCGGCATTATCGAAGGTCTGGCCCGACCAGCGGACGGCGACCCCGGCCGACGGGCCCGAGGCCAACGTGTAGCTGACCGACGCATTGGCGCTGTTGCGCGGCCGGCGCGGCAGCCACTTGCCCAGGGTCGCGCCGGGTGACCTGTCCTCCGCCACGGTCCAGCTATAGTTGCCGTCGACCGAGAGCCCGCCGAACTTCACCGCCGCTGCTGCCTCGATCCCACGAGCCTCGGCCCGGGAAACGTTCTGGTAGAAGCCCGCGCGGCGGTTGGTCGTGCCGGGCGCAAAGCAGAGAGGATTGGTCGCGGTCGCGCTGCAGCTCGAAAAGATGATCTGGTTGGTCGTTCGCCGCTCGAAATAGGTCGCGCCGATGGAAAGCGCCCCGTCAAGCAGATGCTGCTCGGCGCCAGCTTCCCAGCCATGGGCCTGTTCGGGGCTCAGCGCCTGGTTCCCATATTCGGAGAAGAGCTGGTACAAAGTCGGCGCCTTGAAGCCCTCGCCATAGCTCGCGCGCAGCACGGTGCCGGTGGGCAGCGCCCAGGCGGCACCGCCAGCGAACAAGGTCCTTGCGCCGTAGCGGCTGTGATCGTCGTGACGGATACCGCCGTTGACCGTCAGGCCCGGCAATATCTGCCCGCTGAGCTGGCCGTAGATGCCGGTGATCTCGGCAGTGCCGCGAGCGGGCGCAGGAACCGGTGTGGTCAGCGCAGCGGGCGGCGAGACGCTGCGAAAGCGCGATCGTTCATTCTCGATGCCGAAGACCGCGTCCCAGCCTGTCGCGATGGCGAGACTGCCCTGATACTCGATCCGCTGATTGCGGCCCGCCGCATCGAACGTCTGCGTCCGCGCCCGTCTCGGATCGTAATTGTCGCGATTGGTGTCGGTATAGCCATAGCCGATACGGTTGCGCAGCCGCCCGTCGAACAGATCGACATTCAGGCCGGCATAGCCGACGAATTCGCGGTTCAGCCCATATTCGGGCGTATCGCCGCTGGTCGAATCGAGATCGGTCCTGCCTGACGAATAATAGCCGCGAACGTCGGCGCTGATGCCGTGGGCGAGGTCGAGCACGGCACGGCCGGTGACGCTGCGGTTGGTATAGCCATCGCGCTCGACCCCGCCGAAGGCCGGCGCGATCACCGAGATGCCGTCTGTGCTGAACGTCTGGCCGCCAACGCGCCAGGCAAGCGGCCCGGTTCTGCCGCCAATGCCCGCGCGCGCGCTGACTGTCTTGCGCGATCCGGCCTCCACGTCGAAGCTGCCCTCGAGCGGCTTGTCCGGCAACGGCGTGACAATGTTGACCACGCCGCCGATCGCCTGGCTGCCCCACAGGATCGACTGCGGCCCGCGCAGGATCTCGATTCGGCTTGCATCGCCGACCAGCAGGTTTGCGAAATTATAGCCGCCACCGGCCGACGACGGATCGTTGAGCTTGACGCCGTCGATGACCACGACGGTCTGGTCGGTCTCGGCGCCGCGGATGCGGAGCTGGGTCGCGGTCCCGTAGCCGCCGTTGCGCGAGAAGCTCACCCCCGGCGTGCGCAGCAGCAGGTCCGACACCGCGATGTCCTGCGACCGGTCGATCGCCGCCTTGTCGAGCACGGTGACTGACGAGGCGACCTGATCGATCGGGGTCGGCGCGCGGGTGGCGGTGACGATGACCTCTCCGGCCTTCGGATCGGCAGCCGCATCGGGCGACGGGGCTTCCTGGGCGAATGCAGGTGCGGCAACGAGAAGGCTGAGGCAGAAACCGGTTTTGAACAAGATGGACTCCCAGGACATACGGGACCTGCGTCCCCGGGGAACCGAGGGCACGCGCCCTCGATCCCGCGAACGCGGGTCGGCTATGTCGTCACTCGGGATTTCCCCGTCCGTTCGGCGCACCCTGGCCGGACGAAAGACGACCGCGACGGGCAGGTCTCCTGGCTTGCGGGTCAATGCCGGTTCGGACCGCCTTCTCAGGACGGAATGTCCCAATGGCGTGTGGTCGATGGCTCGCCGCTCACAGTTGCAGGGGCAGCCGGGGTCTTGAACCCCGTTCCCGTTTTCATCCCCGTCTCCGGGGAACCTGTCGCGAGCGGAGCGATACGCCTGCCCCGGCCCGCAGGTCAATCGCTGCATTGCAGCGGGACGACGAGCGCGGTGTCACCCGCCGAGCCGAACCAGGCCTGGATGCGATAGACCTGTTGCAGGCGCTCGGGCGTCAGCACCGCAGCCGGCACGTCGTCGGCGACGAGCCGACCGCGATCGAGCAGCAGGAGCCGGTCGCAATAGCGCATCGCCATGCCGAGATCGTGCAGCACGGCAAGGACCAGCGTACCGCGCCGCGCCTGCGCCCGGAGCAATTCCATGACCTCGAGCTGATGGGCCGGATCGAGCGACGCCAGCGGTTCGTCGACGACCAGCACCGGTGCTTCCACCGCCAGCGTGCGGGCCAGCAGCACGCGCGCCCGCTCACCGCCGGAAAGCTCGGTCGCGGTCCTGCCGGCAAGCTGCGCGACATCGGCCGTCGCCATGGCGCGATCCACCGCATCGCGATCAGCCGCTGACAGTGTCGAGAAGGGTGCGAGATGCGGCAGCCGGCCGAGCGCCACCAACCGCCCGACCGTCAGCGGCCAGTGAAGCGTCTGTCCCTGAGGTAGGTAGGCGATTCGGCGGGCGACATCGGCGCGCCGGATCGACGGGAGCGGAACATCGTCAAGCTCGATCGTCCCGGTCGACGGGATCAGGCCGAGAAGCGCCCTGACCAGGCTGGACTTTCCGGCACCGTTGGGCCCGACGATGCCGACCAGCGCGCCACCGGTCAGGCTGGTCGATACGCCATCGACCACGGTCTGCCCGCCAAGACGCGCCGACAGAGTGCGCGCGGTGATCGTCACCATATCCGGCGCTCCCGCAGCAGATGCACGATGAACACCGGTACGCCGAGGAATGCCGTCACGACGCCGAGGCGCAATTCAGTGCTGGTCGGCAGCAGCCTGACCGCGACATCAGCCAGCGTCAGCAACGCCGCACCCGCCAGTGCCGACGGCAGGAGAATCGCCGACGGGCTGCGATCAGTGAAAGGCCGGATCAGATGCGGCACGATGAGCCCGACAAAGCCGATCGCGCCGGACACGGCGACGGCGCCGCCGACGCCGATCGCGACCCCGATCAGCAGGCGCAACCTCGTCCGTTTCAGGTCGACGCCGAGCGCGGTCGCTCCATCTTCGCCCAGGGTCAGAGCGTCGAGCGCCCGCCCGTCCCAGGCAAGCAGGACCATGCCCGTCACGATGCAGGGGAGCGCGAGCCAGACATGGCGGAATGAGCGATCCTCAAGCGAGCCGAGCAGCCAGGTCGCGATCTCGGTCGCGGCGAAGGGGTTGGCGGAAAGATTGAGCGCGAGGCTGATCCCTGCCCCGGCCAGCGTCGCGACGGCGATGCCGGCGAGGATCAGCGTCAAAGGACTTTCGGCGCGGCCAGCCAGCAGGAACAACAGGCCGAGCGCGGCAAGCGCGCCCAGGATTGCCAGCACCGGCAGCATCGCCGGATTCAGCTCGGCCAGCCCGAAATACAGGGCGACGACCGCCCCGAGCGCTGCGCCGTTCGAAGCGCCGAGCACCGACGGCTCGGCAAGCGGGTTGCGCAGATATCCCTGCAGCGCGGCACCCGCGAGCCCGAGCATCCCCCCGACGGCGAGGCCGAGCACCACGCGCGGTAACCGAAGCTGGAACAGGATGTCGCGGATCAGCGGATCGCCCCGGCCAAGCACTGCATCGGCCATCGCGCCGGCACCGATCCGCGCCGGCCCGACCGATAGCGACGCGATTCCCGCGAGGATCGCCGCCAGCAGCAGCACCGCCACGAGCGGGGTTCTTGCCCCGGCTAAACGCATAAAGGCTGGCCGCCGGAACGGGCGGCATCGGATGTCGTCACGGCAGACCTCGTCAAGATCGGTCCGGCCCGTCACGATTGTGTCCCGGGCGCGTTACGGGCATCCCTAGCCACGCCGATCTTCAATAGAAAGCGACAAGCGCCCCTTGCGTATCAACCGTGCCTTCTTTGCCCGACTCGCCCTCGCGCTGTTCACACCGGCCCTGCAGTCGGCGGCGGCGGGGCAACCGCCCAAGCGGATCGTGTCGCTCAACCTGTGCGCCGACCAATATCTGATCGCGCTGGCCGATCCGGGCCAGATTGCCGGCCTGTCGCAATTCGCCCGCGACCCGGCCCTGTCCTATTATGCCGACCGCGCCCGGTCCTTCCCCACCGCTTCGCGCAGCGCCGAACGGATCCTGCTGCTCAAGCCCGACCTGGTGGTCGGTGCCCCGTTCCGGCAACGCGAGGCGCTCGTCTCGCTCAAGGCGCGCGGCGTGCCGATGGTCGACCTGCCCAGGAAGGACGATCTCGCGGGCATCGAGGAAACGATCACCCTGATGGCGGACAAGGTCGGCCATCCGGAACGGGGCCGGGCGCTGGTCGCGTCGATCCGTGCGCGGATCGCCGGGATCGGGCCTGCCCCCGGCAAGGGCCGGGTCGCGGCCTATTATCAGCGGCAGGGCTTCCTCACCGGGACCGGGACCCTGGTGGACGACATGATGACCCGGCTCGGGCTGGTCAACCTGGCGCGCCGGCTCGACCTGCCGCCGCTGTCGCGGTTGTCGATCGAGCAGATGGCGATCGCCCATCCCGACTTCCTGGTCCTCGAAAGCGCGACGGCGCAGGTCACCGACCGGGGCACCGAGATGCTCCACCATCCCTTGCTCGAAAGGACGATCGCACCAGCGCATCGCCTCTATATTCCGCAAGCGCTGACCGTCTGTGGCGGCCCGAGCTATCCGGCCGCGCTTGAACTACTGGCGGCTCGGCTGCGCAACGCCGACAGGACCGAACGGGCGGGGATTGCTGCACACTGAAACCGGGCGGGGCCCCGCACCCTATCGCTCGACAACATGCCCGCGCCAGTCGCCGCGATCCTGCCAGCCGCGCCGCTCCAGTTCGGGGACGGTGGAGGGCGCCTCTGGAAAGCCGAGACAGAGGATCGCGACGAAGCTCCATCCGGCGGGTACGTCGAGCAGCGCCGCCACGGCGTCCGGCTCGACGATCGACACCCAGCCGAGGCCGACGCCCCGCGCCCGCGCAGACAGCCACAGGGTCTGGATCGCCATCACCGTCGAATAGAGCAATGCCTCGGGCATGGTGGCGATGCCGAGCCCATGCCCGGCATCGGGCGCTGATTCGGAGAAGACGGCGAGAATCTCGGGCGCCTCGCGCAGGCCATGGAGCTTCAGCGCGAGATAGGCGGCGCGGCGCTCCTCGTCATAGCCGGCGGCAGTCCTTGCAACCTCGGCATCGGCATGGTCGGCCAGCGCAACACGCAGACCGGGCGAGCGTACCCGGACGAATCGCCAGGGCTGGGAATTGCCGACCGACGGCGAAAGCTGCGCGAGCGACAGCAGCGTGTCTATCATGCCGTCCGGCAGCGGATCGCGCCGAAAATGACGAACATCGCGCCGCCAGGCGAGCAGCGTGTCGAGCTGCCCGACAAAGGCGGGATCGAACCGGCCGGGAGATGGGGTCGTCAGAACTCGACGCCCGGCTGCGCCTTCACGCCCTGCTCCCGGAACGGGTGCTTCACCAGCGTCATCTCGGTCACCAGATCGGCGGCCTCGATCAGAAGGTCGGGCGCGTTGCGGCCGGTCACGATGACATGAGTCATCGCCGGCTTGGCCGCGAGCACCGCGAGCACCTCGTCGAGCGGCAGATAATCGTAGCGGAGGACGATGTTGAGCTCGTCAGCCAACACCATGCCGTAGGACGGGTCCTCGATCATGCGCTTCACCTCGTCCCATGCCTTGCGGGCCGAGGCGATGTCCTGGGTGCGGTCCTGCGTGTCCCAGGTGAAGCCGTCGCCCATCGGCTTGAACTCGACCTGGTCGGGAAAGGCATCGAACACGGTCTTCTCGCCCGTCGTCATCGCGCCCTTGACGAACTGGACCACGCCGACCTTCTTGCCATGCCCGATTGCGCGCACGACCATACCGAGCGCGGCGGTGGTCTTGCCCTTGCCCTTGCCGGTATGGACGATCAGCAGGCCCTTCTCGATCGTCTTGGCGGCCACGATCTTGTCGTGCGCTGCCTGTTTCTTCTTCATCTTCTCGGCATGCCGCTCGTCGGTTCGCTCGATCATGATCGCTCCTGAAGCTCGGCGAGCAACACGCCCGCGCTGTTCGATTTGGGTTTCCATAGCCCACGCTCAAGCGCTTCGGCGAGCCGTGCCGCCGTCTCGCGCAGCGCCGCGGGATTCGCCTCCGCCATGAACGCCCGGACCGCCTCGTCCTCGATGAATGCAGCGTGGACCGCATCGAAATGATGATCCTTCACCGCGTGCGTGGTCGCGGCAAAGGCGAACAGATAGTCAACGCTCGCCGCGATCTCGAACGCGCCCTTATAGCCGTGCCGCATCACCCCGGCGATCCATTTCGGGTTGGTGACGCGCGCGCGGACCACCCGGCCGATCTCGTCCTCGAGCGTGCGGATCACCGGCCGCTCGGGGCGGCTATGGTCGTTGTGGTAGGACAGGGGTTTCCTGCCCGAGAGATGCTCGACCGCGGCAGCGATGCCGCCTTCGAACTGGTAATAGTCATCGCTGTCGAGCAGGTCGTGCTCGCGATTGTCCTGGTTCTGCACCACCGCATCGGCCTGGGCGAGGCGCGTCGAGAAAAGCGCCCGCTCGGCATCGCCCTCGACCCCCGCGCCATAGGCGTAGCTGCCCCAGGTCAGATAGACGTCGGCAAGATCGGCGCGGTCGTGCCAGAGCTTCTCGTCGATCATCGCCTGGAGGCCCGCACCATAGGCGCCCGGCTTCGAGCCGAAGACGCGGGCGCCGGCCCGACGCGTCGCCGATGCGGGATTCTCGCCCTGAGCGACCAATGCCGCCGCCTCCGCACGCGCGCGGGCGGCGGCGGGATTGTCCCGCTCGTCCTCGTCGAGCGCCATCACTGCGCGCGCCGCCGAATCGAGCAGATCGATCTGCTCCGGGAAAGCGTCGCGAAAGAAGCCCGAGACGCGGAAGGTCACATCGACACGCGGCCGGCGCAGTTCGGCCAGCGTGATCATCTCGAACCCGACCACACGACCCGAGGTCCATTCCCAGCGCGGCCTGACCCCCATCAACGCGAGCGCCTGGGCGATATCGTCACCGCCGGTGCGCATATTGGCGGTGCCCCAGGCTGACAGCGCCATGGCCGCGGGATAGGCACCCTCTCGCTGGAAATAGTCCTTCACCATCAATTCAGCCGAGCGCTGTCCGAGATCCCAGGCGGTCGCGGTCGGGACCGAGCGAGTGTCGACCGAGTAGAAATTGCGCCCGGTGGGCAGCACGTCGGGCCGCCCGCGCGTCGGTGCGCCGGAAGGCCCCGGCACGACGAAGCGCCCGTCCAGCCCCGCGAGGAGCGCCGTCCGTTCGGCAAGGCCGCAGGCATCGACACGCCGGGAAAGGTCGTCATGGATCGTCGCGAGCACCGCAGCGCTTTTCGGGCCGAGCATGCCGGCCCGATCGGGTGCCGACACCAGATCGGACGCCAGAAGCTCAAGTCGTTCGACGGTGTCCCCTATGGTCCGCCAGGGATCGTCCGAAAGGGCGGCGAGCACTTGCGGCCTTGCCTGGTCCCAGCGATCGCCCATCCGGCAATCGAGCGGATCGAAGACGAGGCCGAGATCGTCCGCCATCGCCCGCAGCAAGGACGCTTGTCCGGGCACATCATAGCCCCGCGGCGTGCGCGCGAGCGAGACCAGCAGGTCAGTCCGCAGCCTGCCTTCGGGCGAGCGGGTGAAGACATGCAGCCCGTCGCGGATCTGCATTTCCTTCAGGTCGCAAAGGTAATTGTCGAGGGCAGCAAGTGCGTCGTCGGAATCGCCGACCATGCCGGCATCGGCATCGAGGCCCTGCGAGCGCGCGAGATCGATGATCTCGGTGCGCAGCCGCTCGATCCGGCGCGGGTCCATGCCCGCCGCGAGATAATATTCGTCGACCAGCGCCTCGAGCTGGCGGAGCGGGCCATAGCTTTCCGCGCGGGTCAGCGGCGGAGTGAGATGATCAACGATCACCGCGCCGATCCGGCGCTTGGCCTGGGTCCCCTCACCTGGATCGTTGACGATGAACGGATAGAGTTGCGGGGTCGGCCCGGCGCAGATTTCCGGCCAGCATTCCCGTGACAGCGCGAGCGCCTTGCCCGGCAGCCATTCGAGATTGCCATGTTTGCCGACATGGACGACCGCCTGTGCGCCGAAGCAGCGATCGAGCCAGACATGGAAGGCGAGATAGGCGTGCGGCGGCACCAACGCCGGATCGTGATAGGTCGCCTTGGGATCGATATTATAACCCCGTGCCGGCTGCACGGCGACAGCGACATTGCCGAACTGGTGCACGGCGAGGCGGAAGGCGCCATCCCTGACGAACGGATCGGCGTCGGGCTGCCCCCAGCGTTCGAGCATCGCGGCGCGTGCGCCGTCGGGCAGCCTGTCGAAAGCGTCGCGATACTCGGCCAGCGACAGCGCCGGCCCGTCGCCCCGGCGATCCGGCGAGACTATATCGTTGGTCACGCCCGCCAGCATCACCGCCATCAGGGCCGCGCCGTCCAGCGGGGCGTCCCCGACATCGTAGCCGGCACCGTCGAGCGCCAAAAGGATCGCCGCAGCGCTTGCCGGCGTATCGAGACCGACGCCGTTGCCGATCCGGCCATCGCGATTGGGATAGTTGGCGAGGACGAGCGCGACCCTGCGCTCGCCCGGCGCGGCGCGTCGAAGCCGCGCCCAGTTGGCGGCGAGGCTCGCGACGAAGTCGACCCGATCGGGCAACACACGCGGCACCACGATGCCGCACTCGGTCAGCGAGTCGAAACGTTCGGCCGCCTTGAAGGCAACGGCGCGCGTGAACAGCCGTCCGTCCACCTCAGGAAGCGCGACATTCATCGCGAGATCGCGTGGTCCCAGCCCGCGTCTGCTTGCCGCCCAGTCCGCCTGCTCGACGCCGGCAAAGGCAAGCTGGAGGATCGGGCAATCGCCGCGTTCGAGCACGCCGCCGGTGCGGTTGTCGCCCAGGGTGGAAGCAGCGAAGGAGGTGGCGTTGAGGATGACGTCCGGCTTGACGCCGGCGAGGACGCCGTCGAGCCATTCGATGACGAAGGGTTCGCGCAGCGCCCGGACATGCGCCGCGACGACGTTCAGCCCCCTGGCAGCCAGCGCCGCAATGGTCGCATCGACCGCGTCGAGCGTGCCCGCCGCGACCAGCGCACGGTAGAAGATCAGCAGGGCGACCGGCCTGCCCTCCTGCCAGCCGGCCCGGACATCGGCGAGGCCCGGCCGCTCGACGCCGGGCAGATAGAGACCGGCATCGGCGAGCGGCAGCGGATCGTCCGGTGTCCCGGCGTCGCGACCGATCAGCCGGGCAGCGGTCTGGAGGAAACCAAGCGCATTGGCGACACCGCCCTGGCGCAGATAGTCGCGCAGCCGTTCGAGCATCGCGACATCGAGCGTCGACGCGCTGTCCAGCGCCGCATCCGCCTCGCGCCCGTCCGCGACCGCAGCGAAGGCGATGCCGCGCTCCCGCGCAACCCGGGCGATTTCGTCCACGCCATAGGGCCAGTAGCTCCGGCCACCGAGCAGCACGACGCAGACGAACCGCGCGTGGGCGATCACCTTTTCGACATAGAGATCGACCGAATAGGGATGGAGAAGCTGGAGCAGGTTCACCAGCCGGACACTGGGCGCATCCTCCCCCAGCATCGCCGCCGCCCGCGCGAAGCAGGCGAGATCGCTGTCCGCCACGGTCAGGATCACGATGTCGCCCGGCGACTGATCGAGGTCGATCGCCTCGTCGCCGTTCGAAACCGTGCCCGGCGTGGCGGCAAGCAGATGCATCAGTTGGAACCGCCCCCCAGGGCAGTCCGAAGCCCGGCCGAGATCGACGCTTCGTCCAGGCCCTTCTGCCCGATCACGACGAGCTGCGAACGGCGCGGCTCGCCATCGTTCCACGGCCGGTCGAAATAATGCTGGATGCGCGGGCCGACCGCCTGGATGACGAGACGCGCCGGCTTGCCCTCGACCGCGACCATGCCTTTCACGCGCAGCACGTCATGCTCGACGATGAGACGCTCGAGAGCGGCAAGCAGTGGTTCGATGCTGCCGATTTCCGCCCCGGCAACCACGAAGCTGTCGAAATCGTCATGGTCGTGCTCGGGCTCGCCGTCATGGACCGACGGCCGGGAGTCGAGATCGTCCTCGGCGGCGGCGGCGATCCCGAGCAGGGCGCCGATATCGACCGCGCCATGATCCGCCCGCACGATCTTCACGCCGGCGCGGGTATCCTTGCGGATGTCCTGCTCGACCCGGGCAAGCGTGTCGGCATCGACCAGGTCCGCCTTGTTGAGGACGACCATGTCGGCGCAGGCAAGCTGGTCCTCGAACAATTCCTCGAGCGGGCTGTCATGGTCGAGCGACGGATCGGCTGCACGCGCCGCCGCCAGCGCGGCCTCGTCGGTGGCGAAACGGCCGGCGGCGACCGCATCGGCATCGATCAGGGTGATCACGCCATCGATCGTCGCGCGGGTGCGGATATCGGGCCATTGGAACGCCTTGATCAGCGGCTTGGGCAAGGCGAGACCCGATGTCTCGATGACGATGTGCTCGGGCGGGTTCGGCCGGTCGAGCAGTGCCTGCATGGTCGGGAGGAAATCGTCGGCGACGGTGCAGCAGATGCAGCCGTTCGCCAGCTCGACGATATCCTCCTCCGGGCACGCCGCATCGTTGCAGCCGCGCACGAGATCGCGATCGACGCCGATATCCCCGAATTCATTGATGATCAGCGCGAGCCGCTTGCCGCCCGCATTCTGGAGAAGATGACGGATCAGCGTCGTCTTTCCTGCACCCAGGAAGCCGGTGACGACGGTCGTCGGTATCTTGCTCAAACTTCTTCTCCTTCTTCGATCTCTACAGGGGCGCGATCATGCATCGCGCGCCAGGGTTTCACGCGCGCGTCACCAGCCGCCGCCAGACGGCGCAGCACGATCCGCGCCTTGGTCCGGCCACGCCGGCTGTCGGGCCAGGACGCGGTCTCCGGCGAACCCCGGTCGATCGCCGCCCTCAGGTCAGTAGCGACCCGGACGTCCTCCGCCAGCGCAAAACGATCGAGCAGCGGCGCGAACGCCCGGTCGACCGCCGGATCGAACGGATGACGTTCGCCCATCATGGTCCGCCAGGGCGACCGCGGATGCGCCGACAGCACCGACTGCCAGCCATCGGGAATCGGCACGTTCGCCGAATGGGTGCGGTCCCTGGCGATCAGCTTGGGGAGGAGATGGGTATGCGGCCCCGCAGGCGACTTGCCATCGGCGGGCGGGATAGGCTGGAACACCTCGATCCGCCCCGCCGGCGACAGCAGCACACGGTGCGGCTGCGCCTTCAGCACCACGGGCATGATGCCGGGAACCGAGAGAAGCGGCTGGCCGGCCGCAGCGCGCAAGGCATGGATCAGGTCCGGATCGCCGGTCCGAGCGCACATATGCACGCAGCCAGCACCGACGCCGAGGTCGAACAGGATCGATGCGCGGTCTTCAACCCGGATCGCCGAATCATCGGGTCCCAGTTCAACAATGACCGTGCCCGGAGTCCCGGGTCGCGGCAGGCAGAACGCCAGGGAATGGCCCCAGCTCTCACCGTCGGCCGACAGGCTGTCCCAGGCGAGGCCAGTCAGGTTCGGGATCGCGACAATGCGGATCGCGCCGCGCGCGGTGACGATCTCGACCCGGCCGGGCTCGCGCAGCATCCGCGCGTCCTCGTCGGCATCGCGGACAAACTCGCCGATCGCACCGAAACTGCCGATGCTCCAGCCATAATCGGGATCGGCCAGAAGATCGGCGACAAGCTCAAACGGGGCGTGCTCCATGCCGGCCTTTCGTCAGTCGAGGAATCGGATTGCGGCGCCGTCGTCGTCGCGACGGATGCGGACGCGTACGTCGTAGAGGCGGCCGAGCATATCCTCGGTCATCACGTCGGCGACCGGGCCCACGCCAAGCAACCTGCCGTCGCGAACCGCGACCACGTCATCCGCAAAACGCAGCGCCAGATCGAGGTCATGGATCGCGATGACGAC
>CZQE01000118.1_pt1 | contig 45691 bp, 39 predicted proteins | sample 734431 | NCBI WGS metagenome assembly CZQE01 (sample SAMEA3597869, study PRJEB11362) | hydrothermal vent metagenome | biome: marine hydrothermal vent biome; feature: marine hydrothermal vent; material: ocean water | place: Atlantic Ocean | collected 2010-09-19/2010-10-04
GTGTTGCGGCGGGAATCGGAGCGGCGCGGGCCGAGTTCGAGATAACGCCGGCCGGCAGTGATCACCGCGAGGCCGTCGCCGGCAGTCGTGGTCCGCGTCGTCGACCCGCTCGTCACCGTCGTCGTGCCGGTCTCGGCGAGATCGAGCTGGCGGAACACCTCCTGCAGCTGCGGCGTGAGATAGGGGTTGTTGACGTTGAACAGCGTCGGCACGCCGACATTGCTCGGCGCGAGCCGGGCGCTCACCAGGTTGTTGGAATAATGCAGCTCCATGTAACCGGTGATATTGTCGGTGAAATCATAATGGCCGAAGCTGTTGATCATCCAGCGTTCCTGCGGGACGATCAGATAATTGTCGGGACCAAGGTTGAAATCGTCCTGTGGGGTGAGCGCCGGGCGCGCGGCCGTGCCGCCGTTGTTGAAGGTGAAGCCGCGCGAGCCGAGCGCGCCCAGGCCGGCCGCCGTATAGGCAGCGTTGAGCGCCGCATTCGTGCCGCCGAACGCCGGGATACCGGAGAAGCGGCCATTGGGGATATCGCCACTGCCGCCGGCGATGAAGCCGAGCTGGCCGCCCGCCGACGTGCAGGTCTGGCCTGACGGTACCGCGAAGGGCGTGCCGGCATGGCTGGCGCTGCCGGTGCCGGGAGCGACGCAGCCGTCCGAGAGCGAATCATAGGCGAAGTCGCCGCGCTCGCCGCGAGTGATCGCCTTGCGCCGCAGATAATTGCCCGAGACCACGAGATTGCCGCGGCCATCGGCGAAATTGCCGCCGAGCGTGACGTCGAAATTATAGGTCGGCGTGCCGGTCGGCGTGGCGAGGTTGAGCTGGGCCTTGGCTTCGACCCCCTCGAAATCGTCGCGCATGATGAAGTTGACGACGCCGGTGATCGCGTCCGACCCATAGACCGCCGAGGAGCCGCCCGTGACGACTTCCGTCCGTGCGATCAGCGAGCTTGGGATGGTGTTGAGATCGGTGATCTGGTCGGGGCCGTAGATCGCGAAGCGGCGGCCGTTGACCAGCACGAGATTGCGCGTCGGGCCAAAGCCGCGGAGGTTGACATTGGCGACGCCACCGGGCGCCGTGTTATCGGTCGCACCACCATTTTGCGAACCGACGAACTGCGGCGAATCGCTCAGCAGCTTCTCGATATTGACCGTGCCCGCGAGCTTGACGTCCTCCGCGCTGATCACGCTGACCGGGGTCGAGGCATCGAACTCGGCGCGCTTGATGCGCGAGCCGGTGACGACGATCTCCTTCTCGTCCGCATTCGCCTCATCAGGCGCGGTGGTGAGAGACGCGCCCTGGCCGGTGGCAGGCGCTGCGGTCTGCGCTGAGGCGACCGAGGCAAGGCCCAGGCTCGCGGCGACGAGCGCCGATCCGCACAGGAAGCGCGCGCGGCGACTGGTGATCCGGGTGTCTTTCATAGGTTCCATCCCCTCTTGCAGCCTCCCCGCGGGAGGCGCTTCGTTTGTATCCGTCCGCTTGCGCGGCCCTGCCGTTCGCCGATTACCGGTCTGGTTAGTCCGTTCGATCCGCGATGCCGTCCTGTTGCATCGAACCCCGAAAGCAGCTTTCGAGGTAGCGCTACCATTTTTAGACGGCATAATTTCTCATATTGTGGGACTGCATTTTATAGAGTGAGAAGCGGTGCGTCAATCACCGATTCGCAATCCGTGGGATACATGTTCAGGATCTGGAATTGCGTGTCCCTCGAGACACAGGCCTCCATGCCTTCCGATCAGGGCAAAGGCCTGATTCCCTCGGCACGTACCGTCCATCCCTGTTTCGGGAAACCCGGCGCGTGACCGCTCGACCCGTCCCATCCGGCCGCCATCATCCCGGCTGCCAGCAAGAGGCTGCCATTGGAGGGAAAATAGGTTTCCGCCACCCTGGTATAGCCCGGCCCGTCCGGTCCGCCTTTGGACGCAGGATCGAGGTTCACGCGCGGCGTCATGCCATTCACGCTCCATTGGTTGTTCGCAGTATCGCGGAACAGCCAGTCGACCGCCTTTTCCGTCTCGCCAAGCCGAGCCGCGGTCATTGCGATCATCGGATAGTCCCAGCCCCAGGTCTGGCGCAGGTCCCAGTCGGCCTCGACCGCAGCCAGGGTACGGCGCATCGTGGCACGATCGATGCGGTCACCGCCGATCGTGCCGAAGGCCATCAGGAAGGACGGATGATCGCGGTTGAGGCAGGCCGCCGCCACCGCATTGCGCCGGCAGGCCGGCGACGAGGTGTTCCGCCAGAAATCGGGCTCGGTCTCGACCGGCAGGTACAGGCCGTCGCGTTCGGGCACCGGGCCGAGCCCTTCGATCACCCTGTCCCAGCCCGCTTCGCGCTTCAACCCACGCCGTTCGCGCCAGGCCTGGGCCGTCTTCAGCCCCCAGCGGAAATATTCGATTTCGAACGCCGGGTTCACCGTCGTCATCGGATCGTGATTCTCCTGGACCGGCACGATCGGCGGCCCGAGCACGAAGCGCTTGCCCGCCGCGTCCCAGCGCGGCCAGGTCGCGAGCAACCGCGCGGTCTGGTCGACCAGGTCGCCATAGCGCGCGAGCGTCGCGGCGTCGGGATGTGCGCGGTACAGCAGTTCCGCCAGATAGATCGGGTGCGGCTGCTGCCACATGATGAAGGGGTTGATCGGGCTTGGGCTGTTATAGCCTTCCGGCCCCGACATCTTCGTCCACCACGCGCCCTGCACGCCGTGGCGCGCGGCCTCGACCCGGGCGTGGGGCAAATGATCGAGATACCAGCCCATCGACCGTTCGAGCAGCGCCGGCCGGCCCCAGAGCGCGAAATGCCCGGCATGCCAGGGATGCATCTCGAGATGGAACTTGCCGTTCCAGCTGTTCGAGAACAGCCCTTCCTCCTGCGGGGGCACATCGCCCGCCTGGTTGATCGCCGCCAGATATTGCGACAGCACGATGCGCCGTTCGAGTTCCGGCGCGCGCGGATCGGTGCTGCCGGTGAAGTCGATCATGCCACCGTTCGACCAGTAATCGCGCCAGTGCTTCGACACGACGGCACTGGCGGCGGGATAGTCGGCACCGGGCGCTGGCTTGCGCGTCCGGTCGAAGCTGACGAACACCACCATCCGGTCGCCACTCCCTGCGGCGACATGGACGGCGTGAGGTCCTGCCTGGGTGATGGACGCCCCGGTGGCCGCTATGGTCGAATAATAAACCGTATCGTCGATCCGGTTGCTCAGCAGCAGCGAGCCGGGGCGGCGCGCCAGCACGGTCGTCCGCCGGCTCGCCGCAGCGCCATAGTCGGACGGATCGGGATTGAGGGTCCGCGACACGCCGGGATAGGCAACATCCACGCCGATCCGCCCGATCGCGACGAGCGGTGAATGGATCTCCACCATCACCATGTCGCGATCGGGATGGACACGCGTCGTCACCGTCACTGGCTGGCCGTCGAAGCGGAAGCTGCTGTTCAGCGCCCCGCTCCACAGGTCGAGATGCTGGCGCGTGACTGACAAGGCCTCGAACCGGGCAGGCCTGCCGTCCCTGCCCTTCAGCGCCAGCGCGACCCGGCCGAGCGAGAAGCGGTGGGGATTCTCGCGCAGCCAGACCAGCGCCGGATTGGTCTTCAGTGCGTCGAAATCGCGCATGTACGAATAGGGCTGCGTGCCGCCGCCGGGCACGGGCACCTGCACCAGCCCGTTCGCCTCTGTATAGCCATGCGGATTGGGGAAGCTGTGCCACGCCCATTGCGCCATGGTCAGCAGCGGCGCGACCGTCGAATATTGTTCCGGGAAGGTCTGCAGCCCGGTGATGTCGGCAGTGAAGCCGAGGCTGCCATTGCCCAACATCAGCGGGGCGTGCGGATCGACCTTCGTCAGCGTCACGTCGTGGCGCTTGACCAATGCCGCCCGATCGATCGGCCGGTCAGTCGGCTGCGCGATAGCAGACGCTCCGGCGGTCAGCAGCAGGGCAACCGCGAACAGCGGTGCCCTCACAAGGTCACGCCCCGCTTCCAGATCGCGATCTCGCGTTCACCATTGCGCTCGGACGCGGTCTCCTTGCCCGACGCGATCGCGCGGATCGTGTCGAGCAGCGCCCCGGCGGCCTGATCCATCCCCCTGTCGAGCACCTGCCCGGCATCGAAGTCGATCCAGTTCGGCTTGCGCTCGGCCAGCGGCGTGTTCGAAGCGATCTTGATCGTCGGGGCGGGGAAGCCGAGCGGCGTGCCGCGCCCGGTGGTGAACAGGATGATGGTCGCGCCAGCCGCGGTCAGCGCGGTCGAGGACACGGCGTCGTTCCCCGGCGCCTCGAGCAGGGTCAGCCCGGTACGGCGCACCCGCTCCCCATAATGACGCACGTCAGTGACGGTCGCATGCCCCGCCTTCTGCACTGCGCCGAGCGATTTTTCCTCAAGCGTGGTGATGCCGCCGGCGATGTTGCCGGGCGACGGGTTCTCCGACACCGGCTCGCCATGTTCAGTGAAGTAGCGTTTGAAGTCGTTGACCAGCGCGCCGATGCCGTCGAACACCTGTTCGTCCACGGCCCGGTCCATCAGCAATTGTTCCGCGCCGAAGATTTCGGGGATTTCTGTCAGGATCGCCGTGCCGCCCGCCCGCGTGACCGCATCGCTCATCCGCCCGACCAGCGGATTCGCGGTCAGCCCGGAAAAGCCGTCCGAACCACCGCATTTGACGCCAAGTACCAGATCCGAGAGCGGCACCTGCGTGCGCTCGACCTTCGCCGCTTCCTCGACGAGGTCGTCAACCAGGGCGAGCCCTTCCTCGATCTCGTCGCCCGCGACCTGCGCCGCGACGCTGCGGATCCGGTCATGCAGCGTCGGATCGATCTCGGCGAGAAGGCGGTCGAGCTGGTTGGATTCGCACCCGAGCCCGACCAACAGCACGCCACCGGCATTGGGATGCGCGGCAAGGGCGGCGAGGATCGACCGGGTGCCGTCCAGATCGTCGCCGAGCTGCGAGCAGCCAAAGGGATGGGCCAGCGCCAGTACGCCGTCGACCCGTCCGGCATGGCGGCGGCCGGCAATCTCGGCGATCTTCTGCGCGGTGCGCCCGACACAGCCGACGGTCGGGATGATCCAGATCTCGTTGCGGGTGCCGACCCGGCCATCGGCGCGGCGATAGCCGGCAAAACCGGTGACGGGCACCGTCGCCTCAGCCTCATGGACGTGCGGGCGCCAGACATAGTCGCCGCTCGTCGCAAGAGCCGTCGCGAGATTGTGGATATGGACATGGTCGCCCGGCGCGATGGCGGCGGTGGCGACACCGATCGGGAAGCCGAACTTCAGGACCGGATCGCCCGCGTGGAGCGGATGGACCGCGATTTTGTGGCCACGACCGATCGGCTGAGTCAGCGTCACCTCGACATCGCCGACGGTCGCAACGGTACCGGCGTCCAGATCGTGGAGCGCGGTCGCGACGCTGTCATGGGCATCGACGCGGAACAGCGACAGGGTCATGGATTCTCCATCGGGGCCCTGGCGGGCCTTATTGCAGGTTCACGAACGCGCCGCCGTCCACCAGCAGCGCCGCCCCGGTCACATATCTCGCGAGATCGGAAGCGAGGAAGACGATCGGCCCGGCAAGGTCGTCCGGCTGGCCGAGACGGCCAAGCGGGATGCGCCCCTCCATATGTGCGCGCTTCGCCGGATCGGCGAGATCGTCCTTGTTGATGTCAGTCAGGATCGTGCCGGGCAGCACCGAATTGCAGCGGATGCCGTGCCGGCCGAGCGCAATCGCGGCCGACTGCATCAGCGAGTGAACGCCAGCCTTGGTCGGCGTGTAGTGAGTCTGATATTCGCCGCCGACCAGGGCCGAGATCGAGGAGACCGCGACGATCGACCCGCCGGTGCCCTGCGCGACCATTCGGTTCGCGGCTGCCTGCACCATGAAATAGGCGCCGTGGAGATTGACCCGCATCGTGCGCTCGAACGTCTCGACCGGCATGTCGAGAAAGGCGTGGAACGGGCAGATGCCGGCATTGTTGACGAACACATCGACCTTGCCGAGCGCCGCCACGGCCGAATCGACGAACGCGGTCGCCGTTGCCGGATCGGCGACATCCCCGTGCATCGCGAACGCGCGGCGGCCAAGCGCTTCGATCTCGGCGACGCAGCTCGCGGCGCCTTCATCGTCATGCAGATAATTGATCGCCACGTCGGCGCCCTGCCGCGCGGCGCCGATCGCCGCCGCACGGCCGATCCCCGCGGATGCCCCGGTGACGAGCATCGTCTTGCCTTCGAGCAGCATATTCCTCCTATCGACGCGATCGCGGTGCAGGGCGCCGGGCAGCCCCTTCGGACCAGCCGAGATCCCGGCTGATGGCGACGGCCGTCGCACGGACATCGTCCGACAGCGCCTGCATCCGATCGTCGGCCATATATTGCGCCGCGCTCGACACGCTGATCGCCGCGACGATCTGCCCGCCGACGCCGCGGATCGGCGCCGCGACGCAGCGGATCAGATCCTCATTCTCCTCAAGGTCGAACGCGCGGCCGACCTCTACATAGCGGCGCATCCGCTCCTCCCAGACCGCATAGTCGGCAGGGGGCGAACCGGCCGAGCGATCCTCCTCGAACAATTTGCTCCAGTGGCGGGGATCGTCGTCGAGCAGCAGCGCCTTGCCGAGGCCGGTTGAGGTCAGCGGCTGGCGGTCGCCGACCCGGCTGCTGATCTCGACCCGGCGGCGGCCCGGTATCTTGTCGAGATAGAGCGCACGCTCGCTGTCGAGCACGCCGAGATGGACGGTATCCTCGGTCGCGGCGGCGAGATCCTCCAGATGCGGCCGCGCGACCTGCACCAGATCGGTCTGCTGCTGCGCATGGAAGCCGAGTTCGAGCAGCTTGGGCCCGAAATGATAACCGAGGCGCGGCACGAAGGTCAGGTAGCGCCGGTCGATCAGCGCGGTAGCCAACCGGTGCGTGGTCGACCGGGTGAGACCGAGCTTCGCGGCGAGATCGGCGAGCGTGATCGGGCCGTCGATGACCGCGTCGATCACGTCAAGACCGCGCAACAGCGTCTGGCTGCCGGGCTGCGATTTGGCATCGCCAGCCGATTCTACCGCCTTTTCGGCTAAATCAGCATTTGACGGGGCGTTTCTCATCTAATAATATTCTTTCCCATATTATGGAATTTATCAAGCGGTAATTCGCAGAGAGGAATGCGGGGAGCGTGCAATCTGATCCGCTACGGGCGGCACGGTTGCGTACCAAATGCTGGTATGCCGTGCCTATAGCTATGTATGTGTCCGCCGTTGCGGACGCCGGCCCTTCCCTCCTGGTGGAAGCCGCATGACCCTGCCCCGTATCAAGCATGTCCGCGCCTTCGTGCTGCGCGGCGGCGGCGCCGATTATCACGACCAGGCCGATGGCCACTGGATCGACGATCACATCGCCACGCCGATGAGCCGCTATCCCGAATATCGCCAGTCGCGGCGCAGCTTCGGCATCAACGTGCTCGGCACTTTGGTGGTCGAGATCGAGGCCGATGACGGCACGATCGGTTTCGCGGTGACGACCGGCGGCGAACCTGCGGCCTTCATCGTCGAAAAGCATCTGGCCCGCTTCCTCGAAGGGCGCAGCCCGACCGAATATGAGAAGATCTGGGACCAGATGTACTTCTCGACTCAATATTATGGCCGCAAGGGGCTGGTGGTGAACGCCATCTCGGGCGTCGATCTCGCGCTGTGGGACCTGCTCGGGCGGCTGCGGCAGGAGCCGGTCTATCACCTGCTCGGCGGCGCGGTGCGCGACGAACTGCAATTCTATGCCACCGGCGCGCGGCCCGACCTCGCCAAGGAAATGGGGTTCATCGGCGGCAAGCTGCCCCTTCACCACGGCCCGGCCGAGGGCGAGGAAGGGCTTGAGAAGAATATCGCCGCGCTTGCCGACATGCGCGCGAAATGCGGCCCCGATTTCTGGCTGATGCTCGATTGCTGGATGGCGCTCGACGTGAATTACGCGACGCGCCTTGCGATCCGCGCGCACGAACATGGCCTGAAGTGGATCGAGGAAGCGATCAGCCCCGACGATTATTGGGGCTATGCCGAGCTGAAGCGCAACGTGCCCAAGGGCATGCTGGTCACTACCGGCGAGCATGAGGCAACGCGCTGGGGATTCCGCATGCTGCTCGAGATGGAGTGCTGCGACATCATCCAGCCCGATGTCGGCTGGTGCGGCGGCGTGACCGAGCTGCTCAAGATCTCGGCGCTGGCCGATGCGGCGGGCAAGCTGGTCGTGCCGCATGGATCGTCAGTCTATTCCTATCACTTCGTCATCACCCGGCATAACAGCCCGTTCGCCGAATTCCTGATGATGCATCCAGGGCCGACTGAGGTGGTACCGATGTTCGCGCCGCAGCTGCTCGGCGAGCCGATCCCCGAAAAGGGCCGGATCCGCGCCTCGGCGCTCGACAAGCCCGGTTTCGGCGTCGAGCTCAACCGCGACATCCCGCTCCACCGCCCTTATACCCACTAAGGAAACGCCTTCGATGAAATTGCTGCGTTACGGCCCCGCCGGCCAGGAAAAGCCCGGCCTGCTCGACGGCGAGGGGAATATCCGCGACCTTTCCGGTCATGTCGCCGACATCGCCGCCACCGAGCTCTCGCCCGAGGGCCTGGCGACGCTTGCGGCGATCGATCCGGCATCGCTACCCCTGGTCGAGGGATCACCACGCTACGGCACCCCCGTCGCCGGAACGCGCAAATTCATCGCGATCGGCCTGAACTTCTCCGAGCATGCCGCCGAATCCAACCTGCCCGAGCCGCCCGAGCCTGTCTTCTTCACCAAGGCGATCTCGTGCCTGCAGGGACCGAACGATCCGGTGATGATCCCGCGCGGTTCGGAAAAGACCGACTGGGAGGTCGAGCTCGGCGTCGTGATCGGCACCCGCGCCTCCTATGTCGCCGAGGACGCGGCGCTCGACCATGTCGCCGGTTATTGCACGATCAACGACGTGTCGGAGCGCGCGTTCCAGCTCGAACGCGGCGGCACCTGGGACAAGGGCAAGGGTTGCGACACCTTCGGGCCGGTCGGCCCCTGGCTCGTCACGAAGGATGAGGTCGGCGACGTGCAGGATCTCGGCATGTGGCTCGAGGTCAACGGCAAGCGAGTCCAGGACGGCAGCAGCAGCACGATGATCTTCAGCGTGGCGAAGATCGTCTCCTATCTCAGCGAGTTCGTGACGCTCGAGCCGGGCGACATCATCACCACCGGCACGCCCAAGGGCGTCGGCATGGGGCAGAAGCCCGATCCCTGGTATCTCAAGGCGGGCGACGTGATCGAACTCGGCATCGAAAAGCTTGGCCGGCAACGCCAGCAGGTCGTCGCCTGGAACCGGAACGGAGCCGCCGCGTGACCTTGTACCAGGGACGATTCGAAGGACGGACGGCGATCGTCACCGGCGGCGCATCGGGGCTCGGCCGCGAGGTCGCACGTCGTATCATCGCCGAGGGCGGGCGCGTGGTGCTGTGGGACCTCAAGCCCGAGGGACTTGAGGAGGCCAAGACGGATGTCGGCACCAGCGACGCGATCGCATTCGACGTGGCCGACAATGCAGCGGTCGAGCGCGCCGCGGCGGAGAGCCTGAAGCTGCTCGGCCATATCGACATCCTGGTCAATTCGGCCGGCATCACCGGCGCCACCGCACCGGTCGACAGCTACCCGGTCGAGAGCTGGCTGAACGTGATCAACGTCAACCTCAACGGCCTCTTCTATTGCTGCCGCGCGGTCGTGCCGCACATGGTGGCGAGCGGCTATGGCCGGATTGTCAACGTCGCCTCGGTGGCGGGCAAGGAGGGCAACCCCAACGCCTCCGCCTATTCGGCGTCCAAGGCAGGGGTGATCGGCCTGACCAAGTCGCTCGGCAAGGAACTGGCGACGCGCGGCGTGATCGCCAATGCCATTACGCCCGCGACCTTCGAGAGCCCGATCCTCGACCAGCTCCCGCAGAGCCAGGTCGATTACATGCGGTCGAAGATTCCGATGGGCCGGCTCGGCGAGGTCCACGAGACCGCAGCGATGGTCTGCTTCATGGCGTCCGAGGAGTGCAGCTTCACCACTGCCTCAACCTTCGACACCTCGGGGGGCCGGACCACCTTCTGATCGACGGCCTCAGCAGCCGCCACCGGCAACGGCCGGGACGGAACCGGGAGAGAATGATTGCGCGACCTGCCGTTCATCGATGCTCATGTGCATCTCTGGGACCTGTCCCGGGATCGTTATGCCTGGCTGTCGCCGCCGTTCGGCGACAGCGGGCCGAACGGCAATACGCAGTCCATCGCGCGGGACCATCTGCTTGATGACTATCTGGCTGAGGCGGCGGGCTGGAATGTCGTCGGGATGGTCCATCTCGACGCGGGCGCGGCCAACCCGCTCGCCGAGACCGACTGGCTGCAGGACATGGCCGACACGCGCGGCATGCCCAACGCCATCATCGCCAATGCCGCGCTCGACGACCCGAGCGTCGGGGCGCTGCTCGCCGACCATAGCCGACGCCGCAACGTGCGCGGCATCCGCCATATCGTGAACTGGCACAAGAACCCGAACCGCACCTATACGGCGCGCGACGTGACCGGCGACGAGGCCTGGGCGCGCGGTTTCGGCCTGCTTACCAAATACGGCCTATCGTTCGACCTCCAGGCCTATCCCGGCCAGATCGCCGGACTCGCCCGGCTGATCGAGCGACATCCCGAAACGCCGGTGATCATCAACCACACCGGCATGGGCGTCGACAGCGATGGGAGCTGGCACGCGGCGATGAAGACGATCGCAGCGCTGCCCCATGTCTCGATCAAGATTTCCGGCCTCGGTTTCGTCTATCGCCCCTTCACCGCCACGGCGGTGCGCGACCGGGTGCGCGAGACGATCGACCTCTTCGGCACTGACCGCTCCATGATCGCGAGCAATTTCCCGACCGACCGCCTGTTCGCCGATTTCGACACGACCTTGGGTGCGCTGGCGGATGCGGTCGCTGATTTCAGCGATGACGAGCGGCGCGCGCTGTTCGCGCGGAATGCCAATCGTATCTACCGGCTTGGGCTGGATGTTTAGGGCCGGGCTCGCCCACGCCCGTCACTCCGGACCTGTTCCGGGGTCCACCGGTGTTCGCGCGCACGCCTCGCAGAAGAAGCGCTGCGCCCCGCCGCAGAGTGGATGCCGGAACAAGTCCGGCATGACGCCTACAGACACGCTCGCCGAACCAGCCCCCGGGAGAAACACATGAACGCGAATCCGCTGCTCGGCGTCTTCTTCCACTGGCTGGGCGGTCTCTCCTCCGCCAGCTTCTACGTCCCCTATCGCTCGGTGAAACGCTGGTCGTGGGAGATCTACTGGCTGACGGGCGGCATCTTCTCCTGGCTGCTCGCGCCGTGGTTCTTCGCCAGCATCCAGACCAACGACCTGCTCGGCGTGCTCGGCGCCGCGCCCCTGCCGGTGATCGTCTGGCCGATCGTCTTCGGCATGCTCTGGGGTTTTGGCGGCCTGACCTATGGCCTCACCATGCGCTATCTCGGCCTGTCGCTTGGCATGGCGGTGGTGCTGGGGCTGTGCACCGTGTTCGGCACCCTTATTCCGCCGCTGTTCCAGGGTGATTTCGCCGCCAAGCTGCTCGACACGCCAAGCGGCAACATCATCCTGCTCGGCCTAGTCATCACCATGGCCGGAATCATCGTCGTCGCCATGGCCGGCGCGCGCAAGGATGCAGCACTTTCCCCCGAACAAAAGGCAGCGGCGGTCGCCGAGTTCGATTTCCGCAAGGGCATCGCGGTCGCGGTCTTCTCCGGCATCATGTCGTCCTGCTTCGCCTTCGGCCTTGCCGCGGGCGAGCCGATCAAGGCGCTGTCGGCGGCGGCCGGCACCGGCCCGCTCTGGACTGGCCTCCCCATCCTCTGCCTCGTGATGTTCGGGGGCCTCATCACCAATGCCATCTGGTGCGCCTGGCTGATCGTGAAGAACCGGAGCGCCGGCCAGTGGGTCGGCGGCGGCGCGGCGGCCGGCGCGCCCCTGCTCGCCAATTTCCTGCTCTGCGCGGTCGCCGGCACCGCCTGGTATTTCCAGTTCTTCTTCTACACGATGGGCGAGAGCCAGATGGGGCGCTTCGGCTTCTCCTCCTGGACCCTGCACATGGCGTCGATCATCATCTTCGGCACGCTCTGGGGCTTCGCCTTCCGCGAATGGAAGGATGCCGCGCCGCGGGTCCGTGCCACGGTGTGGGGCGGCGTCGGCCTGCTGGTGCTCGCCACCATCGTCATCGGATACGGCAACAGCATCGCGCTATGAAGGGCGCGCTGCTTTCCCTCGCCGCGATCGGCCTGCTCGCACCGCTGACCGGCGCAGCCGCACCGGAACAGGCGACCTATAGCAACCCGATCCTGTTCGCCGATTATTCGGACCCGGACATGATCCGGGTCGGCCGCGACTATTACATGGTCGCCTCGAGCTTCCATTTCTCGCCCGGCATCCCGATCCTGAAGTCGCGCGACCTCGTCCACTGGGCGATCATCGGCCATGTCCTGCCGAAGCTCGATTTCGCGCCCGAATACGACATGCCCGGTCCGCACACGCTGACCGACAAGATCTCCAAGCCGGTTGGCGGCACGCGCTATGCCGGCGGCGTCTGGGCGCCCTCGATCAGGCATCATGAGGGCAGATTCTACGTCTATTGGGCGACGCCGGACGAAGGCATCTTCATGTCCACCGCAACCCGCGCTGAAGGGCCATGGGCCAAACCCACCAAGGTGATCGACCAGCCCTTGCTGGAGGACCCCTGCCCCATCTGGGATGACGACGGCCAGGCCTGGCTGGTCCATTCGCGCCACGGCGCGGGGCCGCTGATCCTCCACAAGATGAGCGCCGACGGCACCCGCGTGCTCGACGCCGGCACGGTGATCGTCGAGGACAAGGCCAATCTGCCGATCCTCGAAGGCCCCAAATTCTACAAGCGCAACGGCTATTACTATATCTTCGCCCCGATCGGCGGGGTGGAAAAGGGATCGCAGGTCGCGCTGCGGTCACGCGACATTCGCGGCCCCTATGAATGGCGCGTCGTGCTCGAACAGGGCAGCACCAAACTGGAAGGCCCGCACCAGGGCGGCTGGGTCGAGACGCCGTCGGGCCAGGGCTGGTTCGCGCATTTCAACTCGACCGGCGCGTTCGGCCGCATCGTCCATCTCCAGCCGGTCAACTGGGTCGACGACTGGCCGGTGATGGGCGACCCGATCCCCGGCAAGACCAGCGGCCAGCCGGTCGCGACCCATGCCATGCCCGACACCGGCATCGTGCCGACCAGCGACCGGCTGCAGGATTCGGACGACTTCGCAGGCCGCACGCTCGGCCCGCAATGGGAATGGAACCACAATCCCGACAATGCGGCGTGGAGCCTCGCCCGACGCCCCGGCTATCTGCGCCTGACCGCTGGCCACGCCGAGCATCTCGTAACCGCGCACAATACCCTGACCCAGATATTGCAGGGCCCGAGCCGAATCACGACGCGGATCGACATCAGCGGCATGAAGGATGGCCAGCGCGGCGGCCTGACCCTGTTCGGTGTCCGCCCGAGCTGGATTGGCGTCGTGCGCGACAAGGGTGTTGCCCGCATCACGCTCGCCTCCGAAGGCGACGAGACACCCGGCCCGAAGATTGCAGCAAAGGACATCCAGTTCCGCGCAGAGGTCGGCATCGGGCAGACCGTCCGCTACAGCTACAGCCTCGACGGCAAGGCCTTCACCCCGATGGGCGACGCCATCCCGCTCGCGCGCTTCTCCTGGTGGAAGGGATCGCGCCCCGCGCTGTTCACCTTCACCCGCGCGGCGCCGGGAACGCCGCGCGGCTGGATCGATGCCAACTGGTTCCGCGTCGAGCGGCTGCCAGCCGACTAGCCGGCCGGGCGCGTCACGATCCAGGCGGCGCACAGCAGCAGCGCGATCGAGACCACGCCGAGCACGACCATCCCTGGGTGCACGCCGACCGTGAACAGCGCGAGCCCCACGGCCATGCCGATACACGCCCCGATCTTGCCCCGTCGGGGAATCGCCCCCCTCGCGCGCCAGGCACGCAGGGTCGGGCCGAAGCGGGGGTGATCGAGCAGCCGTGCCTCGAGGCGCGGCGAGGAGCGTGCGAAACAGCCCGCCGCCAGGATCAGGAAGATGGTGGTCGGCATCAGGGGCAATAGCGCGCCGATGATGCCAAGCGCGACGAACAGGAATCCAAGCAACAGCCAGCCGATGCGCAACGCACCGGAAGATTGTCGCGAAGGTTCCCGTTCACTCACAATGCCTGTCCATCCATTCGGGCGTGGGCATCCGCACCGCAGGCGATTCACGCCCTGGTGACCCGTGCCGACGCCCCTCGCCTAGGTTATTTGCGACTCGCTCGCAACAATGTGAGCGATGGCTCGCCCCGCAGCCGACGGCTCCGGGCTTCCTCCACGGAGAGATACAGGACCATCAACGGCCATATGGAACGAGCGGCCTCCCGCGTGCTGGAAATATAGATTTCCCAACTTCCATACGCATACTCCATTTTACTGCGCATTATCATTGCCAATTTAATATTATTGAGCATATCTATTTATATTGCATCAAAAATACAGATAAAAATCACACAAATCGTTTTCCAATACCGTCGGATCAACACAATACATCCAAGGAATCCGTAGATTTTGCCAATGCCGTGGGCCAAAATTCCATTAATCAATCATGACCAAAGGTTAATGTGACTGAAGTACTGAAAACGATCATACATCCCGCGCGATCCGGGAGGCCCCGCCTCCCTCGCAACTGAGATGGAGAGTGAGATGAAATTGCTATTGATTCTCTCGGCATTGTCCCTCGGCTTGGCGACTGCGGCCAACGCAGCCCCAATGGCGCCACAAGCCAGCCAGGCTGAAGCCCCTGCTGCCGGCAACGTTCCGATCTGTTCGAAAACCGTGACTGACGGCTGCATGCAGCGCAGCGCGACCGGGATGCGCCATGATCGCTCGGCACGACACCATCGCTGGGGCAGGCACCACCATCGGGCGGGGAGACATCATCACCGGATGAGGCATCATCGCCACCATCGTCATCATCGCCACCATCATCGGGCGGCAATGGCGACGACTCCTCCGGTGGCAACGCCCGCAAAGTAATAGAGGCCGGGTCGGAAATACGGCCCGGAAGTACGGCTCGACGGGGGCTCATCCCTATGAGCCCCTGGCCGGGTCGCGGGATCAAGGCGACATGACAAATATCGACATGCATCCTCCGGCGACCGCCCCCTCCTTCGCGATGACGCAGCGGATTTTCCGAGCCGACCCGTCCGTGCCATGACTCGCCAACACGCGCGCCTTTCCGTTCGGTGGCTGATCGCCCTGCTCGGCCTCGTGCCGATCGCAGGCGCGCTGATGCTGCTCACGACCCATATCGGGCGCCGGGCCCTCAAGAACTTGGCGCCCGCGTCGACGACGGTCAGCGTGCTGCCCGGAATGACCGTCGAGGAAGCGGCACCGCCCGCCCATGGCCTGGTCGTCACCAGCCGCCGGTCGAACGGCGCAGCGGTCGAGGCCGGCATTTCGGTCGGCGACAATATCACCGCGATCGATTACCATCCGATCAAAGGCTTGAATGACGCAGCGGCGTATATGCGGCACGACCGGAGGCCGATCGTCACCCTGACGATCCTGCACGGCCGCCATATGCGCAGGATGGCATTGAAGCGATCGGGAGAAAGCCATGGGGCATAAATTGTTGCTGGTGGAGGACGACGAAGCGACCGCAGCCTATATCGTCAAAGGGATGACCGAGGAGGGCTTCACGGTCGACCGTGCCGGCAACGGCCGCGACGGTTTCTTCCTTGCCAGCGATGGAAGCTACGACGCGGTCATTCTGGATCGCATGATTCCGGGCATGGACGGCATGGCCGTATTGCAGGCCTTGCGCGCGGCAAGGATCGAAACGCCCGTCATCATCCTGTCAGCGCTCGGATCGCCCGAGGACCGGGTGAGCGGACTGACCGGCGGCTCGGACGACTATCTCGTGAAGCCTTTCGCCTTTGCCGAGCTGCTCGCTCGGGTGCGGCTGCTCGTGCGCAGCCGCGGCACCGGCGCCGCGGTCGTTACCAAGCTTAGCTGCGACGATCTCGAGATGGAGCTGCTGTCGCGCAAGGTTCGCCGCGGCGACAGGCTGGTCGAGCTGCAGCCGCGCGAATTCCGGCTGCTCGAATATTTCCTCCGCCACATCGACCAGGTCGTGACCCGCACCATGCTGCTCGAAGGTGTCTGGGATTATCATTTCGATCCGGGCACCAACGTCATCGACGTTCATATCAGCCGCCTGCGCCGCAAGATCGACGACGGCAGCGAGCGCCCGCTGCTCCATACCGTGCGCGGATCCGGCTACCGGCTCGGGCTGGGCGCCTGAATGGCGGCGTCCTGGCACCTGATCCCCCGATCGACGGTTGCCCGGTTCGTCCTCCTCGCCTTCGCCTTCCAGATCGCCATCATCGGGGGCAGCCTCCTTTTCGTCCGGCAGGCGAGCGAGGGGGCGCTTGCCGAGGAGCAGCGCCAGTCAGTCGACGATCTTCGCGACGAGCTTCTCGACGCCTATCGCGACGGCGGGCAACTCGGCCTGACCCGGCTCATCAGCAATCGCCTTCAGTCGCCCAGGCACAGTATCGCGGTCATCCTGCTGGCCACGCCGGACGGTACGCCGCTGATCGGGAATCTCGGCGACTGGCCGACGACCGTCCCCTCGCGCACCGACTGGCGCGAGATCGAGCTCTACCGCACCGGCAGCGACCGGCCTGAGCGCATGGGGATAAGCACGACGCAGCTGCCCGACGGCACCAGGCTGCTGATGGGTCATGTCAGCGAGGCCAATATCCGTCTCGCGCGGATCAACGAGGAAGTGATCGGGGCCGCGCTGATAGGTGGCCTGTGCCTGATCCTGATGAGCGCGCTGCTTCTGGGACGCGTCCTGTCGCGGCAGATCAAGCGTATCACGTCGACCACCACTGCCTTTGTCGACGGCGCGCTCGCCGAGCGCGTGCCGATCCGCGGCAGCGGCGACGCCTTTGATGACCTTGGCCGCGCGATCAACGTCATGCTCGACCGCATCGAAAAGCTGATCTCCGAATTGCGCGTGCTGACGGACGGCCTGGCGCACGACCTGAAGTCTCCGGTCACCCGCCTCAAATCAGTCCTCGAGCGGGCCGTGCTCGAAACCCGCGATCCCGACGCGCTCGCCGCGCTCGACCGGGTAGCATGCGAAGCCGATACGCTGCTGTCGATGCTGACGACCGCCCTGCTGATCAGCCGGGCCGAGGGCGGGATCGGCAGGGACCATTTCGTCGCGACCGACATCGGTGCCCTGCTGGACGACCTGGCCGAAATCTACGGCCCAGTGGCGGAGGACCGTGGATTCGCGATCGAGACCAGCGTGGAAACGACGGCCAGGGTCTTCATCCACAGGGAATTGATCAGCCGGGCCGTCGGCAACCTCATCGACAATGCCCTGAACTATGCCGTTGGCGGCACCAGGATCCTGATCCACGCCTCTGCGTTCCCGGGCGGCCTGACCATCGCCGTCTCGGACGACGGCCCCGGAATTCCCCCTGAACGGCATGCCGATGCGCTGCGCCGGTTCGGCCGGCTCGACCCGGCCCGCAACATCGGGGGCTCGGGCCTCGGGCTCGCGCTGGTCGAGGCCACCGCCGGGTTGCACCATGGCGACCTTGCCCTGGAGGACAACGCGCCCGGGCTGCGCGTTGTCCTCCGGCTTAACGTGTCGCTCGCGGAAGGCGACTAACCCTACAGGAAATTGCCATAGACCACCTGCACGATCTGGCCGGTGTCCAGATCGATGAGCAGCGCATCCGGACCGTAGCGAATCCATTCGTAGCCGACTGGCGGAATGTCGAGGCCGAACAGCCAGTAATCGAGCAGCCGGTATTCAGGCGCCCAGAAGATCGCCGGGAGCAGTTGTCCCGACCGGAAGCGGCGATATTGCCAGCCCTGCGGCCCATGATAGGGCCCGACATGGACCGGGCGGTCGGCCGTGAAATTGTGGCTTAAATAGGCCCGGTCAGGACTTTGCGGCCGGATCTCGGCGCCGGCCGGTTGAGCGGGTCGCGCATAGCCACGCGGTTCACGATAGCGTTCCGCGGCGAAGCTGCCGCCGTCGCGACCCTCACCCCCGCGCTGGATCGACATATTGCCCGCGCCGCCCTCGCGCCGCTGCTGGGCATCAGCCGCCACGGTCTGCGCGCCCAACCCGAGCGCGAGGATCGTCGCGGCAATATGTGCCTTGCGGCCAAACGATATCACCATGACCATTTCCTTTGCCAACCGGCAGCCCCGGCGGTGCGGATCGCATCGCCGGACTGTCAGTCGCCACTATCGGTCACGGCATTCGTCCGGAGGGTGGCCCCTGCGTGAATTGTCGTTAACCCGCAGGCTGGCAGGATGATCTGCCCCGGCACCAGCGGCCGCATGAGGGCCTATCCCATCGTCCCGGACTGATACCATCGCCGAAGCGTCGGGACCCTAGTCAGCGAACATCCACAATGCCGGCACCGGGCATGGTCGATCCCGCGCTCATCCTGGGTCACGACTCCATCCGCCAGGTGAGCGCCATGCGCGCATGCGGCAATCCCGCGCGGCGAGACGGCACGCCTCGGCCGACCTTCCTTGAGAGTGAGCATTGAGCGTCTCCATCAGCCGGACCATGAACCGCGCACCGCCGCGGCGAGGTGACGGGTATCTTAATTTCTCTCCATATTGCCGGACATTGGCGAAAAGCGGACCGTTGTAAGGCGCGTGTCAGGTCCCGGGTCGATTCTGCGCCTGCTGCATCGATGCAGCGAGTCGTGAAGGACGGGTCACGAGCCGCAGACATGTCTGCCTGAGACTCGCGTAACACCTCCTGAAGAAGGAGTAGTTCCATGTTGAACCATCGCAACACCACTGGCCGGGCCGCCGCCCTGGTCGGCGCGATCCTGCTGACCGGTGCCGTCGTCGACGCGGCGTGCATCGCCCCCGCCGCTGCCCGGCCGAGAGACACCCGCGAATATCCGGTGTGCACCAGGACGCGGGTCGACGATTGCCGTCAGATGCGGCACTCACCGCGCCCGACCGGAGCGCATGAAAAGGCGCTGGTCGAGCGGGCAAACCAACAGCACCGTTAAGGCACCCGAAGCCTCCCGCCGATCATCTCCACCGGGAAAGGGGGCGGGGGATCGAGGCCCATCGAGCCCTCCGGCTCTCAATAGCCTATGAGATTGGGCGAGGCCCAGCGTGCGCTGCCATGCGGGGTGGCGAAGGTGGTGATGCCGGGGAAGGCATGGGCAAGCGCCGCCTCGAACGCAGGGCGACGCGGCGCGAGTTCGGCATCGCCCCATGACCTGCCGAACACGGCGTGATAGGCGGTCGCCCCCGGCGCCCCGCCATCGACGATCGCCTTGGCGGCGGCGATGCCGCGCTCACTGGGCACTAGCCCATACTGCATCTCGCCATCCTCGTCTTCCTGGCCGTCGTCCATCTCGAACGCACCACCCCCGGTGTTCCAATGGTAGAGGCATGCCAGCGGCGTTTGCGGATCATAGGCAAGCAGCGCAATGCAGTTGAACAGGCTGGTGGTGTACATCGGCCCGTTGGCGGCGAGATGCGCGCCAATGCCGACCTCGAGCCCATGGCCGGCATGCGGATTCGGTGCCGGGGGAGCCGCGACCGCAGCTACGCCGCCACCCTGAAACGGCCCCCATTCATCTTCGGCAACCTGTTGATCGCCCGCGCCCTGAAACGGACCCCACTCGTCTTCGGCAACCTGTTGATCGCCCGCGCCCTGAAACGGACCCCATTCCTCCTCGTCAGGTGGCTGAGCGTTCATCAACTGGGCCGGCGCAACGGCGGTCGTGGCGGCGGGCATGCTATCCACGTCCCGCGGTTGCCGCGTGAGGGTGCCGGCCATGGCCCGCAGCGCCACGACCGCGGGACGCGCATTGAGCAGCCGACTCGTCGCGACGAGCGACTCGACCGATCGCGCACCATCGAGTTGACCGGCAATGGCGTTCCCGGCGGCCGACGGCCCAGCGCCTGAGCCAGCGGTGCCCCTGCGTTGCGGATCGGCATAGCCGCTCATTCCCTTGCCGATGCGCGGTTAGGATCGTGCGATTCAGCGCGAACGATCATCGCGGCCGACCGACCTGACGCGACATGCCATCGGATGGGAAGAGATCGGCCATGGTGCATCCTGCGATGGGCGATCCACAATATGCGCCGAGTCCGGCGCGCTGCCAAGCGCCCGCTATTTGGCGAAGATGGCGGGGATCGCCTTTTCTCCGAGACGCTCGCGCACGATCGCCTCGACCGCCGCCCGTTGCTCCGCGGAAAAGGCGAAGCGATTTTTGGTGGCGAGGACAATCAACGCCTGGATGTCCTTTGGCCGCTCCCCCTTGACCTGGATACGGTAATTGATCGCTTTGATGGCCTCCAGCGGCGACAGGACCGTCGTGCCGTCCATGTCCTCGCGACCGAGATATTTGATGGCCGGCCCCATTTCGGCTTCCATCACCAGATCAACCGTCTTGCCCGTCGGGCCGTGTCTGAATTTGCGTACCGCGAGGCTGCCGCCTTCGGTCTTTCCCGTGGCGACGGACACTGCGGCCCGCGCGCCGCCGCTGTTGCCGGCAGCGCCTCCCGCTGCCCCGGCTGCAGCGGCTGCGACGGGGTTTTCCTTCATGTCGTCCATCAGTTCGACGAACCCTGCGGCACGCAATGCCTGGCTGCCCGCCACCATATTGTTGACGATGATGTCGACATCGTCGGGCGCGGTATAGGGCGCGGCGCCGAGCAGCATCTGCGCGCCGCTGCCCTGGACGACGAACGTCACCTTGGCGGCATGGAGGGCACTCGACGCCGCGTCGATGACGCTGCCAACGGCCTGGCGCCCGGCACTCACGCTGTTCAGCGCCGCCGGCGGGCGGATCACACCGAGAATGGCCTGTTCGGCCATGACGCCGATGTCGACCTGGACATTTTCCGGCACGACATACTCGGCATAGAGATTGGGGAAGCGCTTCTCGAACTCTTCGATCTTCGCGTCGCCATAGCCGAGACGGCCGGCGAGATCGGTATAGATCTGATCCTTGTCGTCGAACCTGTCGAGCTTCCAGCCTGGGCGTTTGGCATCGATCACCACGCGTTGCGCCGTCTGACCCGGCACCGCGGCAGGTTTCGCCAGCGGTCGCATAGCGCCACGCGGCACGCGCTGGAGAAGTCGCGCGGCGGCCGCCGTCCGGGCGACTGCGGGCGCTGCGTTCAGCACCGCCGACAATTGCACAAGCGACGCGTGCCGCGGGCCTGCTGCCAGCGCCGGGCGGGCAAGCGTAGCGTGATCCGTCGGCGATACATGCCGCTGTTCCTGGTCCTGCATGGCAAGCACCCCCGGGAAGGTCGCGATCCTATCATCGTGGTGGTCAATGTCACGCCGCCATCGGCATTGAGTCCCTGCAGCCATGCCGAGACCCTGCGATAAGGGGGAACTCCGCAGCGGTTGTTCAAATCGTCGACCTCGGAGGAAGAGTGACAGTCCGCTTAAGACGTTCGCGAATGACACATTACGAATCAATGGTTTGTGCCAGAAGTTGCCACGCAGACGATTCTGGCTCGGCGCAATCTGCCACTTGAAAGGTTGGCAGGGCGCCTCGGCTGCGGAGCAAATCGCCGCCGACATCGAACCGTGACCCGACGCCCACGCCCCCAGCCTAAACAAGGCGCCGAAGCGCGCAGCCAGTTGTTGCGGGTGTCGCCAGGAACTATGGTGTCGGAATGGCTCGAATTCTCGTTATCGAAGACGACGGAGCGACCGCCCGAGAGATTTCGACCGAGCTTGGCGCCTCCGGGCACGAGACGGTGTTGGTCCATGACGGGCATGATGCGCTCGAGCTGGCGACGCGCGAACCATTCGACGCCATCACGCTGGACCGCATGCTCCCGGGGCTGGACGGACTCGCCGTGGTGTCCCAATTGCGCGAACGCCGAATAGCAACGCCGGTGCTGATGATCAGTGCGCTCAGCGACGTCGATGAACGCATCGCGGGCCTGCGCGCGGGGGGAGACGACTATCTCGTCAAGCCGTTCGCCCCAGGTGAAATGGCCATGCGGGTTGAGGTCATGCTGCGCCGGTCAGCATCTACGGCCAAAGAGAACACCCTCACGATCGGCGCGTTGCACATCGACTTCCTCCATCGCCGTGTCTCGGTCGATGGGGAGCCAGTCAAGCTGCTGCACCTGGAGTTTCGCCTGCTCGAATTTCTCGCGCGCAATGCCGGTCAGGTCATGAGCCGCCGGATTATCTTCGAAAAGGTCTGGGAATATTATTTCGATCCTGGCGCCAACCTCATCAACGTCCATATCGCGAGGCTGAGGCGCAAGCTCGATCGCCCGGGGCGACCATCGGCCATCGCCACGGTCAAGGGCGAGGGCTATCGCCTCGATGCTGTCTGAACGACTGAGGCTGCGCGACGTTCGACGGACGAGTGCGTTCCGCCTGACCGTGATCCTCGGGTCGCTTTTCTCGATCGGCGTCGTCGCGTTACTCGCGCTCATCTACTTTCTTACCGAGCAGGAATTGACCGCACGCAACGATCGGATCCTGCGCGCTCAGGCTTCGCTCTGGCTCGCAGTACCGGCCGCAGACCTGCCCGCGCGGATCGCCACCGACATCGATCGCGGCGACCGCGGCCTTTCCTATGGGGGGCTTTTCAGCAGTGACGGCGAACGCCTTGCGGGGAACATGGCGCGCGTTGCCGACCTGCCACCGAATCAACCGACCGATATCGAAGGCAATGGTCGACGTGGCCCCGTACGTCTTCTCAGGGTGTCCACATCGGCCGGCGAGACGATCATGATCGGTCGCGATATCAGTCAGATCCGGGATCTGCGGCAGCGCATCCTGGTCATCCTGGTCCTCAGCGGCCTCGCCGCCGCATCGGGCATGATGCTGGCCGCGATCGCGCTCAGCCTGCATCCGCTGCGCCGGGTCCGCGATCTGCAGCAGTTCGCGCGACGGATCGCCGCAGGCTATCTCGAGGTGCGCATGCCGATCGCCGGTCGCGGTGACGAACTGGACCAGTTCGCGCGAACGGTGAATGTCATGGTCGACGATGTCGAGCGCCTGATGGAACAGGTGAAAGGCGTCACCGACGCGATCGCCCATGATCTGCGCACGCCATTGACCCGGGTTCGCGCCCAGTTGCACCGTGCCAGGCAGTTTCCGGAAATATCGGACGGTCTGGCGGAACTCCTCGCCACCGCCGAAGCCGATCTCGAGATCGCGCTCGATCGCTTCACAGCGCTGCTGCGGATATCCGAAATCGAGGCTGGCGCCAGGCGCGCAGCCTTCGCGCCCACCGATATCGCCCGGCTCTTCTCCGATGTCTTCGACCTGTACGAACCGCTCGCGGAAGAGCGCGGGCTTTCCTTCCGGCTCGACATTGGCGCGGCGCCCCAGGTCCAAACCGACGAGAAGCTCTTGTTCGAAGCGATCGGCAATCTCGTCGATAACGCGATCAAGTTCGCCGTGCGCGAGGTCACCCTAAGGATCGCCTGCTCCGGGAATGAACTTCTTGCCGAAGTTCGCGACGACGGTCCGGGCATTGCGGTCGAAGAGCGCGAGGCGGTGCTGCGACGCTTCCATCGCGGTTCGAAGGCGGCGGCCTATCCCGGCTCGGGACTTGGATTGAGTGTGGTCGCGGCGATCCTCCATCTCCACGACTTCGAGCTGGAACTTGCCGATGGTTCGCCGGGACTCGTCGCCCGTGTCAGAATGACGCTACGCCACGCGCCCACCTTGCCCAGGTGAAATTCATTTAACTTGGCGTTTCGGGGAAAGCGTTCGATTTGCCGCGTTGCCAATGGTGCGTTGCAGCGTCTCCCCCGTCGCCCAGCCAGCGCCCCATTGGCACCCTAGAACAATATCGGGGCAGCCATGCTTCAGCTCGTCAAGCTCGCGCTCAGCAAACCCTATACGTTCGTGGTCCTGGCCATACTGATCCTGCTCGGCGGAACCATCGCGTGGTTCCGGACCCCGACCGACATCTTCCCCGATATCAAGATACCGGTGATCGCCGCCGTATGGACCTATCGCGGCCTGCCGCCGCAGGACATGGCCGGCCGGGTCGTCTATTATTACGAACGCCAGTTATCGACGTCGGTGAACGACATCGATCATGTCGAGAGCCAGTCGCTGTCCGGTGTCGGCATCGTCAAGATCTTCTTCCGTCCCGGCGTCGATATCCGTACCGCCACCGCCCAGGTGACCTCGGTATCGCAAACGGTGCTGAAGCAGATGCCGCCCGGCATCACGCCCCCGCTCATCCTGAACTACAACGCATCGACGGTGCCGATCCTGCAGCTCGCACTCTCGTCCGGCGACCTCACTGAGCAGAAGATCTACGATCTGGGCCAGAACTTCATCCGGCCGGCGCTCGCTTCGGTCCAGGGCGCCGCGATCCCATCACCATATGGCGGCAAGGAACGCCAGATCCAGATCGACCTCGATCCGGCCGCACTACAGGCGCGCCACCTCTCGGCGACCGATGTCGGAACAGCCCTTGCCGCGCAAAACCAGATTGTGCCCGCGGGTACGACCAAGATCGGTCAGTATGAGTATAATTTCCGGCTGAACAACAGCCCGGAGGTGATCGAGCAGCTCAACGACCTGCCGATCAAGACAGTCGACGGCAGCACGGTCTATATGCGCGATGTCGCACATGTCCGTGACGGCTCTCCGCCACAGCGCAACGTGGTACGGGTCGATGGCGGCAGAGCCGTCCTGATGACCATCCTGAAAAGCGGCTCGGCCTCGACGATCGCGATCGTCGACCAGGTCATGGCGCTGCTCCCCAAGCTCAAGGAGACGCTGCCGCCAAACCTGCTCGTGGCGCCACTGTCGGACCAGTCGCTGTTCGTCAAGGCGGCTGTTTCCGGCGTGATCCGCGAGGGCGTGCTCGCCGCCGCGCTCACCTCACTGATGATCCTTCTGTTCCTCGGCTCCTGGCGATCGACGGTGATCATCGCCGCGTCGATCCCGCTTGCGATCCTGGCAGCCATCGCCGGGCTGGCAATTACGGGCGAGACCCTCAACATCATGACGCTGGGCGGACTCGCGCTCGCGGTCGGTATCCTCGTCGACGACGCCACGGTGACGATCGAGAACATCAACTGGCATCTGGAGCAGGGAAAGCCGGTTCGTCAGTCGATCCTCGACGGCGCCGAACAGATCGTCCAGCCAGCCTTCGTATCGCTGCTCTGCATCTGCATTGCCTTTGTTCCGATGTTTTTCCTGCCGGGAATCGCAGGATATCTGTTCGCACCGATGGCCAAGGCGGTGGTGTTCGCCATGATCGCCTCCTTCGTCCTGTCGCGCACGCTCGTGCCGACGATGGGCAACTACCTCCTGCGCGACCATGCATCCGAATTTACCGCTGCGCAGATGGTCAGCCACGACGCCGGCGCTGGTCGGCCCCGCACGCGCAATCCCTTTCGTCGCTTCCAGCACGGCTTCGAGACGAGGTTCGAACACCTGCGCCACTATTACGTCGCGATCCTCGCCTTCGCACTGCCGCGGCGACGCCATTTTGTGCCCGGCTTTCTCGCGGTCGTCCTCCTGTCGTTCGCGCTGATCCCGCTGCTTGGCCGAAACTTCTTTCCGACCGTCGATGCCGGGCAGATCAATCTTCATGTTCGCGCGCCGGTAGGAACGAGGATCGAGGAGACGGCAGCGCTGTTCGACCATATCGAGGATGCTATCCGCCAGGTGGTGCCGCGCGACCAACTGGCGTCGATCGTCGACAATATCGGCTTGCCGGTCAGCGGCATCAATCGCGCTTATTCCAATACCGGCGGCGTCGGCCCCCAGGATGGCGATATTCTGATCACCCTGAACAAGGATCATGCGCCGACCGCTGACTATCTGCACGCGCTGCGCAAACGGCTGCCCGATGAATTTCCCGGGTCGACCTTCTCCTTCCTGCCGGCCGACATCATCAGTCAGATCCTGAACTTCGGCGCGCCGGCGCCGATCGACGTGATGGTCACCGGACCTGACACCAGGGCGAACGAAGCCTATGCCGATGAACTGGTGGTCGCCATGCGGCACATCGCCGGGATCGCCGATGTACGCCTCCAGCAGGCGAACGATTATCCCGAACTGAGCTTCTCGGTCGATCGCAGCAGGGCCGACCGTATGGGCATCACCGAGAATGACGTCACCAAGAGCGTGGCGGTGAACCTCGCCGGAAGCTTCCAGGTTGCACCCGCCTTCTGGCTTAATCCGAAGAACGGCGTCTCCTATCCGATCGTCGTCCAGGCACCGCAATATCGCATCGATTCGATGTCCAAGATGCAGAATATTCCCGTCACCGGATCAGGTGCGGACCAGTTCCAGCTGCTCGGCGCGCTTGGTACGATGAAGCGCCAGCCGTCACCCGCCGTCGTCTCGCATTATGCGGTTCAGCCGTCCTACGACGTCTATGCAACGACACAGGGTCGCGATCTCGGCGCGGTGGCGGGCGACATCCAGCGGGTGATCGACGCGCATGCGAAGGGTCTTCCCAAGGGCGCCTCGGTAAACCTGCGCGGCCAGGTGGAGACCATGAACACCGCCTTCACCGGCCTGTTGCTGGGCCTGCTCGGCGCGATCGCGCTGATCTATCTGCTGATCGTCGTCAACTTCCAGTCCTGGATCGATCCGTTCGTCATCATCTCCGCGCTGCCGGCTGCGCTGGCCGGCATCATATGGATGCTGTTCGCAACCCATACGCCGCTCTCGGTCCCCGCGCTTACCGGCGCGATCATGTGCATGGGCGTGGCGACGGCCAATAGCGTTCTGGTAGTCACCTTCGCCCGTGAGCGGCTCGCTGTAATCGGCGATGCTGCGCTTGCCGCCGCCGAAGCCGGCGCGACCCGGTTCCGGCCCGTCCTGATGACCGCCCTTGCGATGATCATCGGCATGGCGCCGATGGCGCTCGGCTTTGGCGAAGGCGGAGAACAGAACGCGCCGCTCGGCCGCGCGGTGATCGGTGGCCTGATCTGCGCGACCATCGCCACGCTCGTCTTCGTGCCCGTGCTGTTCGCGATGGCGCACCGCAAGGTTCGCCCAGCAAGCGCACCCAATCCCCCAATCCCAGATGGAGTTCTCGTCCATGCCTGATGCCACGCCGATCGAGGCGACCCGCGCGCCCAAAGGGTTGAAGGCAGCCGGGATCGCCGCCGCCTTCGCCGCAGCCGGGGTGGTCGCCTTTGGCGTGATGACACGCGCCGCGGATGCCGGCCTCGCGCAGAAATGGTCGGACGACCGATCGATCCCAACGGTCCATCTGGTGCCGGCGACCGCATCGTCGGCCTCCAGCGCGTTGACGCTGCCGGGAACGATGGAGGCCTGGGAAGCGGCCAAGCTTTATGCCCGCGCGCCCGGTTATGTGAAGGCATGGTACCGCGATATCGGCGCGATGGTTCCTGCCGGAGCTCCGCTCGGCCTTGTCGACACGCCGGAGCTGGACGAGCAGATTCTGCAGGCCCGTGCCGATCTCACCAGCGCGCGTGCGGCGACCACGCTGTCCCGGGACACCGCCGCGCGCTGGAACGACCTCCTGACTACGAACTCAGTATCGAGACAGGAAGCCGACGAGAAGAATGGCGACCTCGCCGTCAAGCGTGCCGCGGTACAGGCAGCACAGGCTAATCTCGGCCGATTGCTTGCGCAAAAGGCTTTCGCCACCGTGCGTGCGCCCTTCGCCGGCGTGATCACCGCCCGCGCCGCCGATATCGGCGACCTGGTCGGCCCCGGCGCGACGAACCAGCAGCCTCTCTTTGCGCTGGCGAGCATCGGCCGCATCCGGATCTATGTCAGCGTACCGCAGGCCTATTCGGCGACGATGACCCCGGGGCTGACTGCGACGATGACGCTTCCGGAATTTCCGGAACGTCACTTCACCGCGCGGATCGTGGGTGATGCGCATGCCATTAATCCGCAGTCGGGCACGCTGCAGGTGCAACTGGTTGCCGACAATCCGGGCGGTGCGCTGAAACCCGGCGGCTATGCACAGGTACAGTTCGATGTGCCCGGAGGGGGCGGTGCGGCCCAGATCCCGTCGACCGCGCTGATCTTCCGGGCACAGGGGACACAGGTCGCCGTGGTCGGCCCTGACGGGCGGGTGCGATTGCGGGCGGTGACCCTTGGTCGCGACCTTGGTGCGACTGTGGAGCTCAAGGCGGGTCTTCAGGCTGGCGCGAAGGTCATCGACAATCCACCGGACTCAATCGCCAACGGCGAGCTGGTTCGGGTGGGAATGACGCATCATGTCTGAACGCGCATGGTCTATGATTGCCCTGGCCGTACTGGGCAGTCTGGCCGGATGTTCGATGGCACCCGTCTACCGACCCCCTGTCATCGCGGCACCACCGGCGTTCAAGGAGGCGGGCACGTGGCTGCCCGCCGATCCGGCAAGCGGGCGTCCACAGGACGCGTGGTGGACATCCTTTGGTGACCCGGCACTCGACCGGCTCGAACAGCAACTAGTGGCGGGCAATCCGACCCTTGCGGGCGCCCTTGGCCGTTATGATGCTGCACGGGCCTATCTCGCCCAAGCAAGGTCGAGCCTGTTGCCGACGATCGGTCTCGGGAGCGAGTTCGATCGCGATCGTCAGTCGAACGACCGGCCGCTGCGTAGCGCCACCCAGCCAGACTTCTACTCCGCCGACACGATCAGCGGCAGTATCGGCTACGAACTCGACCTTTGGGGCCGCGTCCGCAACAGCGTCGTCGCCGGCAAGGCGGAAGCCGCAGCCAGCGCGGACGATGTCGCGGCCATTCGCCTAAGCCTCGGCGGCGAGCTCGCCAGCGCCTATATCGCGCTTCGCGGCCAGGATCAGCAGATCGCCCTGCTGGCGAGCACAGTCGAAGACTATGGCCAGGCGGACGCCCTGACGCAGCGGCGCTTCCGGGGCGGCATCGCATCCGGGGTCGATACCGGTCGGTCGGGATCACAATTGGCCGAGGCCGAGGCCCAGCTTGCTGACGTCCGCGCGCAACGGGCGTTGACCGAACACGCCATTGCGAGCCTGGTCGGCACGCCCGCGTCGGGCTTCGCGATTGAGCCGGCACCGGACAGCCTGACGATGCCCGTCACGCCGATCGGCGTTCCTTCGACACTGCTGCAGCGGCGCCCGGATGTGGCGGCAGCGGAACGGCGGATGATTGCCGCCAACGCCGAGATCGGTGTCGCGCGCGCAGCTTTTTTCCCGTCGATCTCGCTCGGTGGCCAGGGTGGATTTCAGAGCACCGCACTTTCCGGCCTCATCAGCGCACCGAACCTGTTCTGGTCGGTCGGCCCAACGATGGTCGCCAGCCTTTTCGACGGTGGCCGGAGGCGAGCGCAGGTGGCAGTTGCACAGGCGAACTGGACCCAGGCAACGGCACAGTATCGCGCAAGGGCCCTGAAGGCATTTCAGGACGTCGAGGACAGCCTGTCGCAATTGCATCTGCTCGGTGAGGAGAACGCGGCCGAACAACGTGCGTCGGAAAAGGCGACGCAGGTCGAGACCCTGTCGCTCAACCGCTATGTGAAGGGGGCGGTGACCTATCTCGATGTCGTGACGGCACAGGCAACGGCGCTGCGGGTTCGCCGCGCGGCGATCGACCTCTCGACGCGCCGGTTGCAGGCAAGCGTCCAGCTCGTGAAGGCGGTTGGCGGCGGATGGGACGAAACCGTAATTGCCCCTGCGCAACTCAACGCGGCAAGTCGCTCGCGGTAGATCCGGCAGACGGCGAGAATCGATCCGATGTGGATGACCACCATCGGATCCACCACCTCGCCCGCACGCCCTCGAGGTTCGCTAAAATATCAAAAGCGAACCCCTAAAGGGTCAATGTCAGAAAAAAATGGTGCTGCCGGTGAGGATTGAACTCACGACCTCAGCCTTACCAAGGATGCGCTCTACCACTGAGCTACGGCAGCATTACCGGTCCGGAGCCCTTACGGCCAACGGCGGAGCGCGCCTAAGAGACGAGGGCGGCGGGATTGTCAAGGCGAAGCGGGCATCGGATAAGGCATTATGGCCGACAAGGACGAGAAAGCCGCACGCCTCGCCGCTGCGCTGCGCGAGAATCTGCGGAAGCGGAAGGCACAGGCACGCGCGGGCGATACACCGCCCGCGCCCCGCGAGGACGATTCTAGCCGATAGGGGTGCACTTCGCCCGGAGCCATTCCCGTTCCTCGCCCGTCATCTCGGGGCCCAGGATTTCCAGCACCCTGGCGTGATAGGCGTCGAGCCAATCGCGTTCAGCCACCGTCAGCAGTTCAGGCACGATCAGCGACCGCTCGATCGGGCAGAAGGTCAGCGTCTCGAATCCCAGCATCGATTCGTCGCCGCCGGGGATCGTGCGTTCCTCGACCAGAATCAAATTCTCGATGCGGATGCCGTATTCGCCTGCCTTGTAATAGCCGGGCTCGTTCGAGAGGATCATCCCCGCGCGCAACGGCTCCGAAGGGCCACCACCCGGATAGTTCGGCTTGGCGATCCGCTGCGGCCCTTCATGCACCGACAGATAGGCGCCGACGCCGTGGCCTGTGCCATGCGCGAAATCGAGCCCCGCCTCCCATAGCGGCCGGCGCGCGAACGAATCGAGCTGGCCGCCATTGGTGCCCGGCGGGAAGACCGCTGTCGCCAGCCCGATATGCCCCTTCAGCACACGGGTGAACCGGTCGCGCATCTCCTCGCTCGGCGTGCCGATGGGGATGACACGCGTCACGTCGGTCGTACCGTCGGCATATTGCCCGCCCGAATCGACCAGGTAGAGCTGGCCCGGCTCAAGCGGCGCATTCGATTCGGGGGTCGAATGATAATGCGGGCTCGCGCCATGCGCGCCGGTCGCCGAGATGGTGTCGAACGATGTGTCGCGCAGCACCCCGGTCGCCTCGCGATATGCCTGCAATCTAGCGACGCAGGACAGCTCGGTCTGCCCGCCCTTCGGCGCTTCCTCCTCGACCCATTTGAGGAACCGCGCCAGCGCCGCACCGTCGCGCACCGAGGCGGCGCGGTGGCCTGCGATCTCGACCGGGTTCTTCATCGCCTTGGCCAGCACCACCGGATCGCGGAAGCTCAGTACCGTCGCCCCGCCCGCCTCGAGCCTGCCGAAGATCGCGGACACCGCCCGTTCGGGATCGGCCGCGACTCGCTTGCCGGCATAGGCGGCCAGCGCCGCCGGGAAGGCCGCGCGATCCCGCACCCGCACCGCATTGCCGAGATGCATGAGAACGTCGTCGGCCACCTTCTCCGGCGCGACGAACAGGTCAGCGGTGCCGTCGGCATCGATGATCGCATAGGCCAGCGCGACCGGCGTATGCGCCACGTCCTGCCCGCGCACGTTCAGGGTCCAGGCGATCGAGTCGAGCGCCGAGAGCACCACCGCATCGGCCTTGCGCTCAGCCAGCCAGTCGGCGATCGCCGCACGCTTCTCCGCCGAGGATTGCCCGGCGCTGGCCTCGTCCTGCACGGCGAGCTTCGCATCCGATGGTTGCGGCCGGTCAGGCCACACCGCATCGACCGGATTCGTGTCGACCGGGACCAGTTCCGCGCCGCGCCCGGCCAGGGCCTTGCCCGCTTCCTCGACCCAGCCGCGCGTGTGCAGCCATGGGTCATAGCCGATCCGGGCGCCCGCCGCCGCATGGGCGCCGAGCCACATCGAGATGCTCGTCGCCGGCACCGATACATAGTCCCACTGCGCACCGTCGACCTGCTCGCGCACCTGCAAGGTGTAGCGCCCGTCGGTAAAGATCGCCGCTTCCTCCGGCAGCACCACCGCGCTTCCGGCCGAACCCTGGAAACCGGTCAGCCAGGCAAGGCGCTGCGCATAGGCGCCGACATATTCGCTCATATGCTCGTCGGTCAGCGGGACGACGAATCCGTCGAGCCGGTCACGCTTCAATTGTTCGCGAAGAGCGGCGAGGCGGGCGGCATGGGTGGACATCAGCGATCTTTCACAAAGAGACTTGAGGGCCACGGAAACGTGACGCCCGGCATCGGCAAGTGATGCCAGAAACGCCGCGGACAGGACAAGGGTCGCGCGCGCCGGCGGCTTGATTGACATCGCGCTCCAGGCGCGCCTAGCCTTGATCCGGCGCCCGGTAGCGACAGGCGTCGAGGGGAGCAGCCGTGGCGGATCTGGCAAGTCAAACCCGGCGTCCCGTAACCGAAGATCGCCGCGCGGAGGTCTTCCAGGCAGCCGGCAGGCCCCCCGCGGAGAGCATGGCACTGGCAGGCGGCGACCGCGTGACCTCGCTGGTTCGCCAGCACGAGATGCTCAACCGGGGCCCGCATGTCGTCGCCTTGCAGAGGGTCGCGACCATGCTACGTGGCCCGCAGGTCGTGCAGCGAATCCAGATCGAGGCATTGCTGGGCGACGCCGAGGATGCCGGACAAATCGACGCGCAGCTCGGCGATCTCATCGTCAACCGACCGGGCGACGACGAAGCCGAGCAGGGCGAATTTGCCGACGCGTTAGTGCAGGCCGCCGGTTTCTGGCAGGGGCTTGGCGCGAACGAGATTGGAGACAGCGCCGCCGACCGGCGTATCAATCTGATCGCGGCCCTGCTGGAAGCCGATGCGCCGCCGGGATTGGTGCGCCTGATACGTTATTATTTCGGTCTCGCCGGGCGGCCACACGACGCGGCGCGCGGGATCGGCACGCTCGGCTTCGCGCGTAACGAGGCAGGCGGCATTGCCGGCATCGTTGGACGCCCCGGCCTGTTCGCCATACCGACGGGCGCTGCCTCCCAGGCGCGTCGCCACATCACGGCGTGGCACACGCTGCGCAACCTGATGAACCACATCATCGCCAATTTCGATGCGCACGACCTTTCCGAAATATCCCGGGAAATCGTCGACGTGGTCGATCCCACGATCGCGCGACAGGCAGCGGATATCGCGCGGCGCGAGGCCGGAGACGACGGTGTCGAATTTCGCATCCTCTGGCTGGCGATCGTGCTCAACAACGTCCCGCACAATCTCTGGCTCGGCGCCGCGCGCGAGAATATCTCGATCAACACGCTGGCCGGATTCATCGTGCGGTGGACCGACGAGCTGCGCGCCGGAGATATCTCCCTCGCGGTGTATCGCGGTCGGCTTACCCGGTACAATGCCGGCTCCCCGATGGCGCGGCGGATCATCCAGCAGCTGCTTCACGAGATGGGCCAGCCCTATGTCACCGAGGAGCCGGAAACCAGCAACCTCGTCATCTATGAAATCGTCCAGCGCGAGATCAGGCCGCAGCTCGAGATCGATCCGCGACGGCGCGAGGAAATCTCTCCCCTGCAGCTTTTCCTCTACGAGGCCGGAGAGGGGAGTGTGGTCGTCGACGAAATAGCGCAGCTCTCGCGCGCGCTGCGGGACTTTGTGCGCGATCCGGACGAAGACGACGGAGGACAGGCTTAGACAAGCCCGGCACGGGCGCTAAAGGGAGCATATGACCGCACCCAAGCCTCCCGTCGCCGACCGGCGCCCCCATAGCTTCACCGCGCACGGCATCACCATCGAAGATCCCTATGCCTGGATCAAGGACCCGGGCTATCCCGAGGTCACCGACAAGCAGGTGCTCGCTTATCTCGAGGCGGAGAACGCGTATTTCGAGGCGGTGATGGAACCGCACAAGCCGCTGACCGACCGGCTCTATGAAGAGATGAAAGGCCGCATCAAGGAAGACGATGCCTCCGTTCCGCAGAAGGATGGCGACTGGCTTTACTGGACGGCGTTCGAGACGGGCGGCCAGTACCGCAAATGGTGGCGTAAGCCCGTCGCCGGGGGCCCGGACGAACTGATCCTCGACGAGCCCGCGCTCGCCGAGGGCAAGGAGTATTTCCGCCTCGGCGCCTTCTCGATCAGCAACAACGCCAGGCTGCTCGCCTATGCGATCGACGACAATGGCTCGGAACGGTTCGAGGTCCGGGTGAAGGATCTCGAGACGGGCGAGCATCTGCCCGACGTGATCCCCGGCATGCTGTCCGAGATCGTCTGGACCGCCGACGACAGCGGCTTCCTCTATGGCCTCGCCAACGAGCAATGGCGCACCGACAATGCCCGGCTCCACCGGCTCGGCACGCCGGTCGACCAGGATGTCGAGCTGTTCAAGGAGGCCGACGAGGGCTTCCGCGTCGGCGTCAGCGAGACGAGCTCGCGCAAATGGATCGTGATTGCGAGCGGCGACCATGTGACCAGCGAGGTATATCTCCTCCCGGCGGACAATGTGCTCGCCACGCCAGTCTGCGTCTCGCCCCGAAAAGTCGGCCGCGAATATGACGTGGACGAGCATGATGGCACCCTGTTCATCCACACGAACGATACCGACCCGAACTTCCGCCTCTGCACGGCCTCGATCGAGGCACCGGGCGAATGGACCGAGCTGATCGGCCCGTCGAAGCATTTCTACATGACCGGCGTGGACTGTTTCCGCGACTTCTTCATCGTGGATGGGCGCGAGGACGGGCTCGATCAGATCGAGATCCACCGCTATGATTCGTCCATCGCGCCGCAACGCATCGTCTTCCCCGAGGCAAGCTATGACGCCGGCCTCGGCAACAATCCCGAATATGCGATGGACGTGCTGCGCGTCGGTTATGAATCGATGGTCACGCCCGGCACCGAATATGATTACGACGTCGCGACCGGGACGCTGACCACGCTGAAGGTGCAGGAAATCCCCTCGGGCTATGACGCCGACAAATACCGTACCGAGCGGCTGAAGATCGTCGCCCGCGACGGGACCGAGGTGCCGGTCTCGATCGTATATCCGAAGGATTTCCCGAAAGACGGTTCAGCGCCGCTCTTCCTCTACGCGTACGGCGCCTATGGCTATGCCATCCCCCCGGGCTTCTCGACCGGGCGGCTGAGCCTGCTCGACCGCGGCTTCGCCTATGCCATCGCGCATATCCGCGGCGGCGACGATCTCGGCCAGCAATGGTATCTCGACGGCAAGCTGGAGAAGCGCGAAAATACCTTCAACGACTTCGTCGACGTGGCGGAGGGCCTGATCGCCGGCGGCTGGACCAGCGCCGGCAGGATCGCCATCGCAGGCCGCTCGGCTGGCGGCGAGCTGATGGGCGCGGTGGTCAACAGCGACCCGGACCTGTGGGGCGCGGTGATCGCCGATGTGCCGTTCGTCGACGTGCTCAACACCATGCTCGACGCCGACCTGCCGCTCACCCCCGGCGAATGGCCCGAATGGGGCAATCCGATCGAGGACAAGGCGGCTTTCGAGCTGATCAGATCCTATTCGCCCTATGACCAGGTGAAGGCGCAGGCCTATCCGCCGATGTTCATCTCGGGCGGCCTCAACGATCCGCGCGTGACCTATTGGGAGCCCACCAAATGGGCGGCAAAGCTGCGCGCGACCAAGACCGACGACAATATGCTGGTGCTCAAGACCAATATGGGCGCAGGGCATGGCGGCAAATCCGGCCGGTTCGAGAGCCTGCGTGAGGCAGCCGAGGAGCATGCCTTCGTCCTGTGGCAGATGGGCGTCGAGGGCTGATGGCCTTCACCCTCACCAGGACCGCCACTGACGCTGACATCGACGAGCTCGGTCACGTCAACAATGCGGTCTGGGTGAGGTGGATTCAGGATATCGCGGTTTCGCATTGGGAAGCGATCGCATCGGCCGAGCAGCGCCAGGCCTATATCTGGGTCGTGACCCGGCACGAGATCGACTATCGCGGCAATGTCGGCCCTGGCGAGATGGTGACGGGCGAGACCTGGGTTCCCGAACCACCCAGGGGCGCCCGGTTCGACCGGCATGTGCGATTTACCGGCGCCGACGGCAAGGTGAAGGTGGAAGCGGTGTCGACCTGGGCGCTACTTGATCGGGCGACTGGCCGATTGCTCAGGGTGAGACCCGACTTGGCGGCGCCATTCCTTTCTTAACTCCTCCCCGAGCAAGCTCAGGGAGGAATTGCTACCCGGAATTCCTGAGCGCCGTCGCGATCGCGTTGATCGACAGCAATATTCCTTCGCCGATCCGCTCGTCGGTCTCGCCCGCACGGTGGCGCTTCATCAGCTCGATCTGCAGCAGGTTGAGCGGCTCGATATAGGGCAGCCGCAGCCGGATCGATGCGTCGAGCGCGGGATGCTTCTCCAGCAGGCGCGACTGCCCAGTGATCTCGAGCAGCCCGTCATGTGTCTGCCGCCAGCCGCCCCGGATCGCCCCGAACACCTTGTCCGCCAGCGCCCGATCCTCGACCAGGGCCGCATAACGTTCGGCGATGTCCATGTCCGACTTCGCGATCACCTGCTCCATATTGTCGAGCGTCGCCGCGAAGAACGGCCAGCCCTGCGCCATCTCGGCGAGCAGCCCCTTGTCCTCGAATCCCGCGATCGCCTGGCCGACGCCGTACCAGCCCGGCAGCATCACCCGCGCCTGCGCCCAGCTGAACACCCAGGGGATGGCGCGCAGATCCTCGATCCGGTCGGACTTGGTGCGGCTCGCCGGGCGCGAGCCGATCTTGAGCCCCGAAATCTCGGCGATCGGCGTCATCTGGCGGAAGAAGGTGCGGAAGCCCTCGGTGCCGTAGACCAGGTCGCGATAGGCCTTGAAGGCGCTGCCCGACAAAGCATCCATCGCCGCGCCGAAGCGCGCCTGCTCGGCTGGCGACAGCACATCCGGCTCAAGGCTGGCGAGCAAGGTGGCCGAGGCCATCGCCTCAAGGTTGGTCATCGCGCTTTCGCGCGTGCCATATTTGCCGGCGATCACCTCGCCCTGTTCGGTGATACGGATACGCCCCTGCACCGTGCCGGCCGGCTGCGCCCGGATCGCCGCGAAGGCGGAGCCGCCGCCGCGCCCGACCGCGCCCCCGCGCCCGTGGAAAAGCTGCATGCCGACACCCGCCTTGTCAAACACCGGCTTCAGCGCGGTCGAGGCTTTCGACAGGGACCAGGTCGAGGTGATGTACCCGCCGTCCTTGTTCGAATCCGAATAGCCGATCATCACTTCCTGGAAACCCCGCGCCCGGGTGATCGTGCCGGCCTCGGGCAGGGCGAACCATTCGGTCATGATGCCCGGCGCAGCCTCCAGATCGCCGATCGTCTCGAACAGCGGCACCGCCATGATCGCCGCGCGCGGTGTCTCACCCGGCCGGTAGAGCCCGACCTCCTTGAGCATCACGTTCACTTCGAGCAGGTCGGACACCGACTGCGCCATCGAGACGATATGCTGGGTGATGCAGGCCGGTCCGTATTTGGCATGCGCATCCGCAGCGGCTCGGACGATGGCGAGTTCGGATGCCGTCTCGTCCGAATAGGTCGCGAACTGGCTCGACAGCGGCCGCGCGTTGGACAGTTCGTGGCGCAACAGCGACACGCGCTGCGATTCATCGAGCGCGAGATAATCGCCTTCAACGCCCGCCACCTTGAGCAGTTCGGCAACCACGCGCTCCAGCACCGCGCTGTTCTGACGCAGGTCGAGCGTGGCGAGATGGAAGCCGAAGGTCTCGACCGCGCGGATCAGCCGCCCCAGCGCCCCGCCCGAGGCGAGCGCCCCGCCGCCGCCATCGCGCAAGGCCCGGGCGATGGTGACGAGATCGGCGCGGAAGCTCTGCGGATCGGGATAGGGCTCACCGTGTAACGGGCCCGGCCGGGGCGCCGCTTTCCCCGTCAGCGCCAGATGAGTCGCCGCGAGCCGGGCGTAGATGCCCGACAGCGCGCGACGATAGGGCTCGTCCTCCCGGCTCGCCGCATTGTCGCCGCTGGCATCGGCCAGTGCCTGCACCCCCGCATCGGCCGCAGTGATGCCGGTCGAGATCGACAGTTCGGCACCCAGCGCGTTCACCGCGTCGAGATAATGGCCGAGCACCGCCTCGCACGCCCTGGCCAGTGCGATCCGCAGCGAATCCGCCGTGACGAAGGGATTGCCGTCGCGGTCGCCGCCGATCCAGCTCCCGGGCCGCAGGAAGCTGGGGCTGCGCTCGCCAAGGGCACGGTCCCAGCGCTGGTAGAGCGCGGGCAGCGCCGGCAGGAACACGTCGCGAAGATAGCTGAGCGCAGTCTCCACCTCATCGGCAACGAACAGCCGCTCCTTGCGCAGCACGCGCGTCTGCCAGAGCAGAGCGATCTGGCGCAGGATCGCCTCGTCCACCGCGTCGCCTTCGGGCGTCTCCGCCAGCCCCGCGTCCTTCAGGGCCATCAGCTCTGAGATGCGGTTGCGGTGGTCGATCATGCTCTTGCGCCGCACCTCGGTCGGGTGGGCGGTGAGCACCGGGGCAATCAGCGCATGATCGAGCAGCGCCATCACCGCTGCATGATCGATCCCCTCGTCCGCCAGCCGCTTCAGCGCGGATTCGACATCGGCGCCCTTTTCGGCGGCAACGCCCTGCCGGTCCTCGGCGAGGTTCGCGAGCATCGAGAACAGCATGAAGCCGCGCACGAAATCCAGCGTCTCGTCAAGGCTCAGCCGGTCGAGCCCGAGATCGACCGAATCCTTGGCCGCGACGCCGCGATGCCGGTCGACCGAGGCGGCACGAATATATTCGGTGCGCCTGAACAGCGTGTCCCCGCCATAGGAGCGGATGACGTCGCCGAGCAGCTTGCCCAGGAAACGGATGTCGGGGTTGTTCGCGATGGAAGGAAGATCGGCCATGGCATGATGCTGCAGCGCAGTATCGTTCCGGTCAACCGACGATCGACGCGAATTTCAGATCCCTCTCCCGCCGGGAGAGGGAAATTCCCTCAGGCCTCCAGCTCCACGTCCCAGTAGAGCCAGTCATGCCAGGTATCGTGCAGGTAATTGGGCGGAAACCGCCGGCCATGTTCCTGCAGATGCCAGTTCGTCGGCCTGATCGCGCCAATATGCAGTGGCATGCCCGCCTGTTTCGGCGTCCGCCCGCCCTTCTTCAGGTTGCACGGCGCGCAGGCGGTGACGACATTCTCCCAGGTCGTGCGCCCGCCCTGCGCGCGCGGCACGACGTGATCGAAGGTCAGGTCGTGCCCCGATCCGCAATATTGGCATTCGAACTTGTCCCGCAGGAACAGGTTGAACCGGGTGAAGGCGGGAAAGGCGCTTGGCCGCACATAGGACTTCAGCGCGATCACCGAGGGCAGCTTGACCCGGTGATTGGGGCTGCGCACCTCGCGCTCATATTCGGCGACGATGTCGACCCGATCGAGGAACACCGCCTTGATCGCAGTTTGCCAAGGCCAGACACTGAGCGGATAATAGCTGAGCGGCGTATAGTCGGCGTTCAACACAAGGGCAGGGCAGCTGTCCGGATGGCGGATCAGATCGGGATGGTACACGCGAACGACCCCCTTTACTTCCTGGCGCGGCAATCGCCGACTAGGATGACGCTGTGATGACAGCACAGCGCGCGACTCGCGGTCAAGAGCCGGTTTGGGCAACGTGATCACCCGATTCGCGCCCAGCCCTACGGGGCTGTTGCATATCGGCCACGCCTGGTCGGCAATCCTCTCGCACGACCGCGCGAAGGAGAGGGGCGGTCGCTTCCTCCTGCGCATCGAGGATATCGACGGCACGCGCAGCCGCCCCGAATTCGTCGAGGCGATCCTGCGCGACCTCGCCTGGCTTGGGCTCGAATGGGACGGACCGGTCTTGTTCCAGGCCGAACGGCTTGGGCTCTATGCCCGGGCGCTCGATCGGCTGAAGGCGCTTGGCTTGCTCTATCCCTGTTTCTGCACCCGCGCCGAGATCGCCGCCAGCCTTTCCGCGCCGCATGATGATGCCGGACCGCTCTATCCCGGCACCTGTCGACACCTTGCGCCCAACCAGCGCGACCGGCGGCTGGCGGGCGAGCAGCATGCGTGGCGGCTGGATATGGCCCGCGCGCTCGATCTCCTCTCCCCCGCCGCGGAGGAAATGCCGGAACAACTCCGTCATGACGGCAGATTGATATGGCATGACGAGATCGGGGGCGACGTGGTCGCAACGCCCGAGATGCATGGCGACGTCATCCTCGCCCGGAAGGATGCGCCCGCCAGCTATCATCTCGCCGTGACCATCGACGACGCAGCGCAGGGCGTCACCCATGTCGTGCGCGGCCACGACCTGTTCGCCGCGACTCATGTGCACCGGCTGCTCCAGGCGCTGCTCGACCTGCCGACACCGGTCTATCGTCACCATGCTCTGCTCGCCGACGACGCTGGCCAGCGGCTTGCCAAGCGCAACAGGGCCCCGACGCTGGAGGCGATGCGGGTGGCCGGGGTTGACGGGCAGGCGCTGGCCGGGGACCTGCGCGCCGGGCGCCTGCCCATTGGCTTTCGGCTTTCGGAGGTTTAAATACGTGGCATGAACACCTTCCTCTTCATCCTCCTCATCGCGGCGATGCTCGCGACCGTCGCCATGCTGGTCCGCGGCCTCGCGGTCTTCCTGCTCAACGCGAGCAACGAGGTGAAGGGCGAGGGCAATGGCCCGACCGCCTCGGCGCTGAAGTCGAACAAGATGATGCAGTACCGCATCTTCTTCCAGGCGATCGCGATCGTGATCGTCGTGCTGATCCTGTTCCTCGCAGGCAGGACCTGACCCAACGGTCGGCCCGGCCATGGTCAAGCTCAACAAGATCTACACGCGCACCGGCGACAACGGCACCACCGGCCTGGTCGACGGATCGCGCGTCGCCAAGAACGATCCGCGCATGGCCGCGATCGGCGATGTCGACGAGGCGAACAGCGCGATCGGCGTGGCGATCGCAGCGGTCGGGCCCGGCGGATATGCCACCGCGCTGACGCGAATCCAGAACGACCTGTTCGATCTCGGTGCCGATCTTGCCACGCCCGGTGAGGATTACGCCCCTTCCGACATGACGCTTCGCATCGTCGCAGCGCAGGTCGCGCGGCTTGAGGACGAGATCGATTCGATGAACGCCGATCTCGCCCCCTTGACCAGCTTCATCCTCCCCGCCGGTACTGCCGGCGCCGCCGCCCTGCACCTCGCCCGGGCCATTGCCCGCCGCGCCGAGCGCACCGCCGTCGCCGCCGCGCAGGCCACCCCTTTGAATCCGCTCGCCCTCTCCTATCTCAACCGCCTGTCGGACTATCTGTTCGTCGCCGCGAGGCGTGTGAACAAAGACGCGGGTGGCGACGTTCTGTGGATTCCGGGTGCGTCCCGAGACCTGACGGGACCGTAGCTTGGCTTGACTTTGGCCGGCGCGTTCTGGAAAAGGGAACAGAATGCGAACAAAATCGGACCCTCACCCCGGAACGGACCTGCTCGCGACGCGCTTCGCGACCGTTCGCGCGCTGACCGAGGCACTGGTCGCGCCGCTTTCCGACGCTGATGCCACCGTCCAGTCGATGGAGGATGCGTCACCCGCCAAATGGCATCTGGCGCACACCACCTGGTTCCTCGAAACCTTCATCCTGCGCGACTTCGTCGCCGGTTACGCGCTCCACGACGACTGCTTCCCCTTCCTGTTCAACAGCTATTACGAGGCCGAGGGACAACGCCACAGCCGGGCGCGGCGTGGTATGGTTACCCGGCCCAGCCTGGCCGAGGTGCTTGCCTATCGCGCCCATGTCGATGCCGCGATCCGTGCCGCCCTGCCTGACCTGCCCGACGCGGCGATCGAGCTGGTCGCGCTCGGCTGCCATCATGAGGAGCAGCATCAGGAACTGCTGATCACCGACATCCTCCACCTGATGTCCCTGAACCCGCTCGAACCGACGATCTGGCCGGCCGAGCGCAAGGTGCCCGTCGCGATGCCAGGGCCAATCGGCTGGCTCGAAGGCGAGGCCAGCGTCGTCGAGATCGGCCATGAGGGGAATGGTTTCGCCTTCGACTGCGAAGGCCCGCGCCATGCGACGCTGCTTGCCCCGCATGCCATCGCCGACCGCACCGTCACCAATGGCGAATGGGCGGCGTTCATCGCCGATGGCGGCTATGCCGATCCGCGCCACTGGCTGTCAGACGGCTGGGCCTGGGTGAAGGCGCAGGGGATCGTCGCGCCGCTTTACTGGGAACAGCAGGATGGCGTGTGGACTCGCTTCGGTCTTGACGGTCGCCGTCCGATCGACCCTGCCGCGCCCGTCACTCATGTCAGCTTCTACGAAGCGGATGCCTATGCGAGCTGGGCCGGCGCGCGCCTGCCCACCGAGTTCGAATGGGAAGCCGCCGCCACCGCGCATGATCCGAGTGGGGGCAACCAGCTTGATACGGCGGGTCCGGTCGAGCCGCGCCCCGCCACCGATGGCCCCGCCTTTTTCGGTGATGTGTGGCAATGGACCGGCAGCGCCTATCGCCCCTATCCCGGCTTCAGGCCGGCCGAGGGCGCGGTCGGCGAATATAATGGCAAGTTCATGAGCGGGCAGTTCGTGCTGCGGGGCGGCTCCTGCGCCACCCCGCGCGGCCATGCGCGCGCGAGCTACCGCAACTTCTTCTATCCCCACCAGCGCTGGCAGTTCACCGGCGTGCGCCTGGCGAAGGATCTCTGATGCTCAAGCCCGAAATCGAGGACGGCGACGTCACCCTCGCCGATCCGGCCTTCCGCGCCGACGTGCTGCGCGGCTTCGAGACGCGTCCGCGCGCCATCCCCGCCCGCTGGTTCTACGACCGGCGCGGATCAGAACTGTTCGAGGCGATCACCGAGCTGCCGGAATATTACCCCACCCGCACCGAGACCGAGATATTGCGCCACGCCTGCCCCGAGGTCGCGACGCTGGCGGGCGAAGGCCGGGCGGTCGTCGAGTTCGGCTCGGGCTCCTCGACCAAGACGCCGATCCTGCTTCATAGCGTCAATCCGGCCGCCTATGTGCCGATCGACATCTCGGGCGATTTCCTGCGCGAATCCTCGGCTGGCCTGGCCGCCGCGTTTCCCGGGTTGCCGGTGCTGCCGGTGGAGGCCGATTTCCTCCGTCCGATCGCCTTGCCTGCCTCGGTCGCGAGCCTTCCGAAACTCGGCTTTTTCCCCGGTTCGACCATCGGCAACATGATCCCGCACAGCTCGGTCGATCTGCTTCGTGCGATGAAGGCGTCGCTCGGCGAGGGATCGATGCTGCTGATCGGCATGGACCGGATCAAGGACGAACGCGTGCTCGTCTCAGCCTATGACGATGCGCAGGGCGTGACCGCCGCGTTCAACCTCAACCTGCTCGAACGGGTCAATCGCGAGCTCGACGGGACCATCCCGATCAACGCCCTGCGTCATCGCGCGATCTGGAACGACGACCGGTCGCGGATCGAGATGCACCTTGAGGCGCGGGAGGATATCGCCTTCACCATCGAGGGACGCCGTTTCTCCATGGCGGCGGGCGAGACGATCCACACCGAGAACAGCCACAAATATGGCCAGCGCGACGGCCGAATCCTGCTCCGCGCGGGCGGCTGGACTCCCATTGCCGAATGGACCGATCCGCAAGGCCTGTTCGCGGTGATCCTGGCGGAAGCACAGCCGGCACGGCACGCGCCGTGACAGGCCCTCCCCTTCCGTAAAGCGAGGGACACCAGCTTCAGCGAACCGGCGTCGCCCACCAGATAATCAGCCAGTCGTTCAACCTGCAATCGCGATCCTAGCCCAGCGGCTTCCAAGTCGATAGGACCGGCGCGACTTTGAAGAACAACGGAGCAGGGCAATGCAGACGGTAGGCGTGATCGGGGCGGGGCAGATGGGCGCGGGGATCGCACAGGTCTCGGCACAGGCGGGCTTTCACGTCCTGCTCACCGACGTGTCGAAGGAACGCGCCGAGGCCGGCAAGGCGGGAATCGCCAAAGCGCTCGACCGGCTCGTCGCCAAGGAGAAGATCGACCCCGCCGCGCGCGACCAGGCTCTGGCCCGGATCGAGCCGATCGAGGGCGTCCATGGCATGTCGTCCTGCGGCCTGGTGATCGAGGCGGCGACCGAGCGCGAGGAGATCAAGCGCTCGATCTTCGCCGAGGTCGGCAAGGTGCTGGGCCATCAGGCGGTGCTCGCCTCCAACACCTCCTCGATCCCGATCACCCGCCTGGCCCAAGCCTCGCCCGACCCGAAGCGCTTCGTCGGCGTGCATTTCTTCAATCCGGTGCCGGTCATGGGCCTGATCGAGCTGATCCGCGGCCTTGCCACCTCGGACGAGACGGTCAAGCTGGTCGAGGATTACGCAAAGGCACTCGGCAAGAAAGTGGTCCGCGCCAATGACGCGCCGGGCTTCATCGTCAACCGCGTGCTGATGCCCATGCTCAACGAAGCCTGCTTCGCGCTGGGCGAGGGTGTCGCGACCATCCCCGACATCGATCTCGCCTGCCAGCTTGGCCTCAACCACCCGATGGGACCATTGACCCTTGCCGACTTCATCGGCCTCGACACCTGCCTGGAGATCACCCGAGTGCTGTTCGAGGGCACCGGCGACCCCAAATTCCGCCCCGCGCCATTGCTCGTGAAATATGTCGAAGCCGGCTGGTATGGCCGCAAGACCGGCCGGGGCTTCTACGATTATACCGGGGACGAGCCGGTTCCGACGAGGTGAGTCTCCTTATTCCCCTCCCTCTCAGGGAGGGGAAAATCAGGCCGCCAGGACTTCCAGCCATTTCTGATGCCATCGCTCCATCCGCGTTGGAAAAAGCAACCGCCCGACCCGGGAGACCAGCCCGTACTGAGTCTCCTCGGTCAGGATCGTGCAGCCCGTCCCGACCGGCACGATCAGCCAGGCGTGATAGGCCGTCACGCCGATCCCCTTCGCCAGCCACGCGATGCGCGTCTCGGGCTCGAATTCCTTCACCTCGCTCCTCAACGCGACGCCAAAGGTCTTCCAGGTGAATCGGGCCTCAGCGAACAGATCGGCACCACCGCCCTCGATCGTCACGTCGCTGGCATTGGCATAGATCGCCGGCCAGCCAGCCGCGTGGATCAGCCGCCGCCACACGATCTCCGGCGCGGTCGCGGTGTCGATTCGATTGACGACGTGGATCGGCGCCTCGGCCGGCGCGAAACCCGTTGGCCAGCGGATCTGCTCAGCCATCCTGGGCGATCGGCGCGAAGCGCGCGACCTGACGGCCGACGAGGCAGAGCTGTTCATGCACCGCCGGGTCGCTGCTTCCGCCGTCATCGTCGAACTTGGTGAGCTGCGTATTGATCGCCGCCGCGAACGGCGTCGGCCAGCCGCGGAGCGCGTGGACGATCGACCTCAGCGCCGCGATCGTGCTGCCGGTCGCCTGCCAGCCATAGGCGGTGGCGATCAGCCCGACCGGCATGTCGGCGAGATAGGGCCGCTCGTCCTTCGCCGTCTCCTCAAGCAGATCGAGCGCGTTCTTGACCACGCCCGAGATGCTGCCGTGATAGCCGGGGCTGGCGATGATCAGCGCCGATGCCTGGCGCACGGTATCGACGAACTCGCGCTCCTGCTCGGTCCGGCAGGTCGCGCGCGGATCGTAGAGTGGCAGGCGCGCCATGTCCGCACCACCGAACATGCGCGTGCGGAATCCCTCCTTGCACGCAGCGTCGAGCGCGATGCGCAGCGCCCGCTCGGTCGAGGAAGTGCCGCCGATCGTACCACCAATCCCCACGACGAGGGGCGTAGCGGCGGTGGCGATATCAGTCATCGGGGGTCCTCGTTCATGCGGTGCTGCACCCTATCCAGATAGACGCTGCACGGCATCGCCTCAATGCCTCGCGGTCTCCGCTCGCATGGCGACCCCGCGCCTGCTAGGATGGCGGCATGTCAAATGCTTGCGGCAACTGGTATAGTACGCTAACACACCTCCGGGCGGCG
>CZQE01000351.1_pt1 | contig 41575 bp, 32 predicted proteins | sample 734431 | NCBI WGS metagenome assembly CZQE01 (sample SAMEA3597869, study PRJEB11362) | hydrothermal vent metagenome | biome: marine hydrothermal vent biome; feature: marine hydrothermal vent; material: ocean water | place: Atlantic Ocean | collected 2010-09-19/2010-10-04
GCGCGACGGGCGCACCCGCCGCCGCCGCCACTACCGCCGCGCGCGCCGGGTAGATCAACGGGGCGCCTCGATGGCCTCGATGATGCCGAGCAGGACATCCTCGATCGATCGTCCGTCGATCTCGGCCGCCGGCGACAGGATGAGGCGGTGGCGCAGCAGGGCCGGAGCCAGGGCCTTCACATCGTCTGGAAGCACGAAATCACGTCCGTCGATCGCCGCCCGCGCCCGCGCCGCGCCCGCCAGCATGGCGCCGGCGCGCGGGCTTGCGCCGCTTTCCAGGTCGGCCACATCGCGTGTCGCGCGGATCAGGGCGGTGATATAGTCGATCACCTCGTCGACCAGCCTTATGCCCGCGACCGCCGTGACGGCCGCGTCGATCGTCGCCGCATCCGCGCGTTTTTCCACGCCCCAATCGGCCGGCGTCATTGCCGGGTGCGCGCCGTGCCGTGCCACGATGCGGCGCTCCTCCTCGGCTGAAGGATAATCGACCGCCTGCTTGAACAGGAAACGATCGAGCTGCGCTTCGGGCAATGGATAGACGCCCTGCTGTTCGATCGGGTTCTGCGTCGCGACGACCATGAAACGGTTGCCGAGCGCCAGGCTTTCGCCGTCGATTGTCACGGTGCGTTCCTGCATCGCTTCAAGCAGGGCGGCCTGGGTCTTGGGCGGTGCGCGGTTGATCTCGTCGGCGAGCAGCAGGTCGGTGAAGATCGGCCCGCGGGTCAGCGTGAAGGTCGATGTGTGAAAATTGAACAGGTTCGCGCCGATGATATCGCCCGGCATGAGATCGGGCGTGAACTGGATTCGTCCGAAATCGAGCCCGATCACCTCGGCGAAGCTGCGTGCGAGCAGGGTCTTGGCGGTGCCGGGAGGCCCCTCCAGCAGGATGTGGCCGCCGGAGAACAGGGCGACGAGCATCAGGTCGACGCTGGCTTCCTGCCCGACCACCGCCTTGCCGATCTCGACCCGTATCGCTTCCGCGAGCGCACGCACCTCGTCAGTCGTCACCTGTTCTTCTCCCATAACCATTGATGCAGCGCCTGCGCTGCGGAAAGCACTGAATGCCGGTCGCGCGCGTCCCGCGCGGCCTGCGCCAGGTCGCTGAAGCGTGGCTGGCGCCCAAGCCCGTCGAGGTGCGTGTCGAGGGCGCCGTCGCGCAAATGCACCGGGGCGCCGAAGATCGTGCTGGCCCGCTCCCGGGTCATGTCGGCATAACGATTGCCGAGCATGGCATATCGTCCGGCCTTTCGGACCAGCGCGGCGGCGTTGTCGATCAGCGCGACCTTGCCGAAGGCGATCGCACGCGCGCGCCGACGCGGCGATCCGAACCGCACCGCGCCCTGCCAGGCTGCGAGGAAAACGGCGATGGCGATCGCCAGGGTCATCGCAAGGAAGGGTGGGTCGAACGCCAGCTTGAGCGGGCTTGGCGAGCGGCCGAAGCCGTTCAGCGTGACGTCGAAATAAATCGATGTCGCCTCGTTCGAGTTCAGCCAGTCGAGCAGATCGAGCGCTGAAGCGGCCTGACGCGCGTCAGCCATCCCGATGTTCGACAGCAGGTCAGGATCGGCGAGGACATAGAGCGGGCGGTCAGTCAACTTGGCGAGGACGATGTGGCCCTGCGAGTCGGTGATCAGCGGCGTGAGACCCGCGCCCGAAATCGTTTGAAGCGGTCGTGGCGCGGTGAAGCGAATGGTCCGCGGGAGCTCGGGCGACGTGACGAGCGGCACGCCCCCGCTCCTGTGGCGAGTGACCTCGATCTCTTCCTTGGGCGCGAGGACACCCCCGGGATCGGAAGACGGCTTCAGACCCTTGTAGTGGACCCAGCCTGTCCGTTCCGGGTCTCCTACCGTCTGCCATTTCGGCAGGACCACGAGTGTCACCTTCCCCGATCGCTGGCTGAGTATGGGAAAGAGATTGATTGTACCGGACTCGGGCGTCAGCACCACGAGATCCTCGGTATCCAGCCGATGGATGTCGCGTGCCACCTGGGGGTGGCGTCCGGTCGCCTCGGCCAGTCGAACGAGCCCGCTGAAACCGGTCGCGGCGGTCGAAAGGGCGTGGCCGCCACCGTTACGTCCCGATCGCAGGTCGGGAGCATAGGCGCCAAGCACCAGCGTGCCGATAAAGCCCAGGATACCGATCGCGAGGATCAATATCACCGTGCGCGCGCTGAACACGCCATCCGCGCCCTTTGATCCAATGGCGATGTCGCTCATGCGCGCCAGGTTCCGGGCAGGGCGAAATCCGAATAGGCGGACCGGGCCGTTTCCCAATCTTCCGGCGCGACCGGCCGGCCGCCGAACAGGCTCTTTTCCACCAGGCGCGCAATGCCGGCGAACAGATCGCGGGCTGATGGCGGGATGGCGTCGGTCGCGGCAAGCTCGCGACTGGTGAGGGCTGGTCGGACGAGGCGTGGCCGACGGCGTGCGATATCCTCGATCGACCGGAACAGCAGGTGGTGGACAGCCTCAGCGTAGCGGCCTTGCGCCGCCAGCGCATCGGCCTCGTTCAGCCAGGCGCGGGCCGGGGCGGCTTCGGGCGCCCAGGCTTCTTCGGGCATGTCGACCGAGGTGCTGGTTCTCCGCCGGCGATGCGGCAGGCGCCACTCGCCATGGCGGATTCGCTGATACGCCATCCACAACAGGGCAGCAGCCGCCACTGCGATCACGGTCCACAGGAAGATGCGGGCATAGGGCGCGTCCGGCATGAAGCTGCTGATCCATTGGAGGAACCGCCCGACTGGACGCAACACCTCCACCAGCCATTCGCCCAAACGCCGCAGCCATGCCGGCGGCTCCGGCGGTGGCGGTGCGCGCGTGAGTGAAAACTGAACTGACGGGTCTGCCTTGAGCGCGTCATGGGCGGCGGCGAAGCGCTCGGCGGCGGTTGCCGCCTGCTGCGTGTTACCCCCGCTCACATCTTCCCCCGATCACAACCAGTCCATACCCAGCCTAGACAATGTCGGCAGCGGTGCAATTGCGGATATTGCACCGGAATGATTGTTACTTCTGACTTTACAGTCTGAGATGCCATCGTCACTCTGATAGACGGCAGGGCGCCTGGCGCGCGACTGACGGTCAAGGGGAAAACCATGGCGACGAACATCAATGGCGCAAGCGATCGTTCCGTTTCGATCGGCCGGATATTCAGCCGGGCGTTCGGGACGATGGGCAGTAATCCGGTAACGGTCTTCGGCATTTCGCTGGTGTTCAGCGCGTTGCCCGGGGTCGTCATCAACCTGGTTAGCCAGCGCCTGGGCTATGTGCCGCAGAATCTGGCGACGGGCGTGATCACTCCGGTCCTCTATTACACCATCGCGGCCGTCGTCTTCGTGTTGAGCATCGCTTTTGTCATGCTGGCACAGGGCGCCCTGGTGCGCGCCACCGCGGCCCATAGCGAAGGGCGCGAGGCCAGTTTCGGTGAGTCGGCGATGGTCGGGCTGCGAGTGATCGTGCCGCTGTTCGTGCTTGGCCTGCTGCTGGCCATCGGCGTCGCTTTCGGCTTCCTCCTGCTGATCGTGCCGGGCGTCATCCTCTATCTCATGTGGGCGGTTGCCGCGCCGGCATTGGTGGAGGAGAAGACGGGCGTTCTCGGTGCTTTCGGCCGCAGCAGCTATCTGACCAAGGGCGCGCGCTGGAAAGTCCTCGGTCTCGGCCTCATCATGGTGGTGATCTACTGGATCTTCTCGGCCGTGGTCGGCGTCCTCATGCTCACCATATATGGTCTGAACGGACTCGCCGCCGCCGCGCAGGATGGGTTGCCGCTCGGTTTCCTCCTGGTGAGCGGAGTGCTCTCGACCGTCGTCACCGCTATCGTCGCGACCATCCAGACCTCGCTCTATATCGAACTGCGCGACTGGAAGGATGGGCCCGCGACCGAGGCGCTGACCGAGATCTTCGCCTGAACTGATCGGTGCGCGCCAGCCCATGGGGCCATGGCCGTTGCGGGCGGCGCGTACGGACCCTATCCCATGGCCATGGAACAGCCTGACGCAGCGCCGCGCGCGACTTTCATCGCCAGACTCGCCCTCGCCGGCCTGCTCGCACTGCTTGGGTTGTGGATCGCCTGGACTTTCCTGCCGTCGCTTGCCTGGGCGGTGGTGATCGCGGTGGCGATCGATCCGGTGCACATGCGGCTGCGCGAGCGATGGCCGGGTCCGGCCGGCCGGACCTGGACGGCTGCCGCGATCGCGCTGCTGGTCGCGCTCGTCGTGCTGGTGCCAGTCGCCGCCGGCATCACCCAGGCCGCGCGGGAGGCGCATGACGTCTCGGTCTGGATCACCCAGGCGCAGGCGAATGGCCTGCCCTTGCCCGGCTGGGTTGCCAAGGTGCCGGTCGGCCGCGAGATGCTCACGACCTGGTGGCAGGCGAACCTCGCCACGCCCGAAGGCGCGGTCAACCAGTTCCATCATCTCCGCGACGTCGCCGATACGCGCCTGATCGGCAGCAACGTGCTGCATCGGCTGGTCGTTTTCGCCTTCACCCTGCTGACCCTGTTCTTCCTCCTGCGCGACCGGGATTCGATCATCGCGCAGCTCCGTCGGGCCGGGGACCGCCTGTTCGGCCCGACCGGGGAACGCGTCGGCGTCCAGGCGCTCCGCTCGATCCGCGGGACGATCGACGGGCTGGTGCTGGTCGGCATCGGGGAAGGCGCGGTGATGACGCTGGTCTATATCACCCTTGGCGTGCCGCATCCCTTGCTGCTCGGCGCGGTCACCGCGGTGGCGGCGATGATCCCGTTCGGCGCGGCGCTTGTCTTCGCGATCGCCGGTGCCTTGCTTGTCGGCCTCGGGTCGGTCGGCGGTGCGGTGGCGGTGATGGTGATCGGGCTGGTCGTGGTCGGCATCGCCGATCATTTCATCCGGCCAGTCCTGATCGGCGGCGCGACTCGGCTGCCCTTCTTGTGGGTGCTGATCGGTATCCTCGGCGGCGTCGAGACTTTGGGATTGCTCGGGCTGTTCATCGGCCCGGCGACGATGGCAGTGCTGGTCATGCTGTGGCGCGAATTTCTCGAGCAGCCGGAGCAGGGGCAGGACGATGCGTCCCCGGCGGAATGATATGACTGCTCGTGCAGGAGCCGACAATGTCGGATGAGCGCAAGCCCCGAAAAATGGAGATCCGGATTGCAGTCGATGCGGGGGATTCGCTCCAAGGCACCTGGGATCAGGAAACGCAATTCCTGAAGATCAGGGCGATGCGGGACGGCGAGCCTGTCAGCGCTCGCGGTATAACCGAAACCACCTTCTACGAAGGAACCGGGCGACGCAAATTCATCCATGAAACGATGTTCGGGAAATCTTCCGACTTCACTGTCGATCCCGACGAGACGCTCCGGCTCTATCATCAGGTCTGGGCGGTAGACACCAACAGCAAGCCCGGCTTTGGCGGAATCATGAACGTGACCGGCGTCTCCGTGGTGGCGACCGATGGCAGCAACGTTATCGCGCCGGTGGCGGTGCTGTTCTTCGGCCGGACGGCCGGCAAGGCGGAGCTTTACGGATGGCGGCGCTTCATCGACGTCGTGCTATCCAATCCGCGATATGATGCTGGTCATCGTTACGCGCTCATCGTCGACGCCGAATATTCGAACCTTGCCGACTTCAACCAGCGTCGGCGGCCAATTCACGGCGATTTCTACCTGCCCGATAATTTCACGCTGATCTATGCAACCGCGGACAAGCCGGACAGCATTCTCAATCGAGCGTTGCGGGCAAGCGATGCCATGGCGACGAAATATCGGGAGCGCGTGCTCAAGCTGCCCCGCAACGCTGCTTATTTTGCCGATATCGTGGACGAGGAAACACATCAGGTCGCGGTGGGCCTGATCCAGCCTGAATATCGGGGCCGCTTCTAATACACCCCGCCGACCGCCTGCACCGTCGCCACCGCGATCTGCAACCGGCTGGTGCGCACATCAAGCAGGGAACGCTGCGCGTCGAGCGCCGCAGTCTGGGCCGTCACCACCTCCAGATAATCCGACGCGCCGTCGCGATAGCGGATCAGGGCGAGGTCGCGGGTGCGCTCGGCTGCGGTGGTCGCGTTCTGCTGGTCGGTCTCCTGCACCGCAAGATGGCGGGCACGGGCGAGATCGTCCTCGACTTCGCGGAAGGCGGTCAGCACGGTCGAACGATAGCTGGCGGCGGCTTCGTCATACTGCGCCCGGCTGATCGTCACCCGTGCGCGCCGCGCGCCACCATCGAAGATCGACAAAGCGGCCGTCAGCGGCCCGAGTGCCCAGAAAGCGTTCGGCGCGCTGAAGATGCTCGTGTTGCCTGCCTCGAATCCGCCGGCCCCGCCCAGGCTGAGCGAGGGATAGAGCGCGGCGCGCGCGACGCCGATCCGGGCGTTGGCGGCAGCGATGCGCTCGGCCGCAGCGACGATGTCGGGACGGCGCTGGAGCAGATCGGATGGTACGCCGACGGGGATCGCCGGCGGGACGAACGGAGCCTCGGATACGGGCAGCGAGAAGCTGGACGGAGATTCGCCGACCAGGATCGCGACCGCGTGTTCAAGCGCGGCGCGATCCGCAGCGATGGAAGACAGTTCTGCCTTTGCGCTCGACAGGATGGAGGCGGCCCGGCTGACGTCGATGCCCGAGGCGATGCCGCCCGAATGTCGCGTGTCGGTCAGGTCATAGGCGCGCTGGAATGCCTCGACCGTCTGCCTGAGCAGGGTGATGCGCGCATCGAGCCCGCGCATTCGGACATAATTATCGGCCAGCGCTGCCTGGAGGCCGAGCCGCACGGCGGCGAGATCCTGCGCGCTGGCGCGCGCATCGGCCGCACCGGCCTTGATCGAATTGCGCACCCGGCCGAACAGGTCGATCTCGTAGGAAAGCGATGCGCCGATGCGCAGGTCATTGTCGGTCACCGCCGCGCCGGAGCCAAAGGGCCGCCCGGCGGACACGCGCGAGCGTTCGGCAAGCGCGCCGGCATCAACGCGGGGCAGTGCCTGCGCGCCCGCCTCGCGCAGATCGGCGCGGGCCTGGTCGTAGCGCGCGACCGCCGCGGCCAGATCGGGATTGGCCGCCTCGATCCGGGATTCAAGATCGTTGAGCGTCGGATCGGCGAACAATGTCCACCATTTGCCTGCCTCGGGCGGCGTCGCGGCGACGGGCCGCCACGGACCGAGCTCCTTATAGGCCGGCGCGGTGGGGCTAGGCGGAAGCGTTTCGGGCGGCGCCAGCGAGCAGGCGGTGAGGGCGGTAGCCAGGAGTGCCGCAATAAAGCCCCTCCCCTTCAGGGGAGGGGTTAGGGGGTGGGGGCGTGCGTCTGCACGCTCAGAAAGACTCGTCGCGCCACGCTCCGAAGCGCCTCGCAGGCGGGCAACTCCCGCGAGCCGCTGTCCCACCCCTGACGGGGAGGGGTTCGAAAAGGAAGGGCGAGTGCCGAAGATATCAGCTCGCCGCACGGGTTGCCCCCGGCTTGGCCGTGCGCACTGCATCGCCGGTCTGCAGCGAATCCGGCGGGTTGTCGATCACGCGGTCATTGGCGCTGAGCCCGGCGCTGATCTCGACATTGTCCCCGTTGTCGCGGCCGATCGTGACGGTCTTGAGCAGGGCCTTGCCGTCAGGCCCGATCACGGCGACCTGCGTGCCGTTTTCGCCGATGATCATTGCGCTCGGCGGCAAACGAACGCCGGCGCCCGGGCTGCCCGCGCCGAGCGGCAGCTTCACCTGGGCATAAGCGCCCGGCTTTAGCGCCTTGTCGCCATTCGCCGCCTGGAACTCCATCAGCACCGTGCCCGATTGCGGATCGACCGCGCCGGCGCTGCGCACCAGCTGGATATCGAAATCGCGCCCCGGATATTCAGGAACGTTGAGCGAGGCATGCAGGCCGGGATGGAAAGCACCCGAATAGGGCTGGGGCACGCGGACATAGATGCGCATCCGTCCGATATCGGCGACGGTGAAGAGTGGGGTCGAGGCGGCGGTGCCGGCGGTGACGAGCGCGCCGATCTGGGTCGAACGGCTGGTGACCACGCCGGAGAAGGGCGCCACCAGGTGAGTGAATCCCTGCAGCGCGCCGAGCCGGCGGACGTTTGCGTTCGCCGCGTTGGCGATGGCGGTCTTGGCGGCGAGATCGCCGATCTTCTCGTCGGTCTCCTGTTTCGACACCGCGTCCTTCGCGAGCAGGTTGTTCCAGCGCGTGGCGGTCGACTGGGCAAGCGCGCGGTTGGCCTGGGCGGTCTGGAGATCGGCCCGGGCGGCGGCGACCTGCTGGTCGACCTCGGGCGCGTCGAGCACCGCAAGCACCTGCCCGGCGCGGACGGGATCGCCGATATCGACGAACCAGCGGCTGATATAGCCGGTGGTGCGGGCATAGATCGCCGCGCTGTTATAGGCCTGGACGCTCCCCGGCAGGGTCAGCGCCTCGACTTTTTCGGCGGCCTTCGGGCGGATGATGGTGACGACCGGGGTCGATTGAGCGTCGGTCCAGCGTGTCAGGCTGCTTTCAGCACGCATCCGGCTGAAGATGCCGAATGCGACGAGCAGCAAGGCGATCGCCACGGCGACGATGGCGAAGAGGCGCAGGTTGGTCCTGGGCCGCGAGTCAACGGTATCGATACGGGTTTCAAGCATGCGATTCCTCCAGCGCGGCGGCGCGCTTGCTTGCCTTTTCGGCGTCCCGGCGATGGGCGATGCTGAAGATCACCGGCACGAACATCAGCGTCGCGATCGTCGCCACGATCAGCCCGCCGATCACGGCGCGGCCGAGTGGCGCATTCTGCTCGCCACCTTCACCCAGTCCCAGCGCCATCGGCAGCATGCCGATGACCATGGCGAGCGCTGTCATCAGCACCGGGCGGAACCGCGTCATCCCCGCCTCGAGCGCTGCCTTCGTCGCATCGGCATGCTCGGCGAGCCGTTCGCGCGCGAAGCTGACGACCAGGATCGAGTTGGCGGTGGCGACACCCATGCACATGATCGCTCCGGTCAGCGCCGGCACCGACAGCGTGGTGCCGGTGATGAACAACATCCAGATGATGCCCGCGATCGCGCCGGGCAGGGCGGTGATGATGACGAACGGATCGAGCCAGCTCTGGAAGTTTACCACGATCAGCAGGTAGATCAGCAGGATCGCGCCGATCAGGCCGAAGAACAGACCGGAAAAGGCGGTGTTCATCGTCTGGTACTGCCCGCGCAGCGTGACGGTCACGCCCTTGGGTGCCTGCGCCTTCATCTGTTTCAGCACATGGTTGATGTCGCCGGCCACCGCGCCGAGATCGCGGCCGTTGGGGGTCGCGAAGATGTCGATCGATGGCGCGATATTATAGTGGGAGACGACTGCGGCCGCGTTTCCGCGCACGAGGGTGGAGATGCCGCCGAGCACCTGCGATCCGGCATGGCCGGCGCCGGTGATCGGGATGTTCTGCAGGTCGCTGAGCGATCCGACCTGATATTCCGGCGTCTGCGCGACGACTGAATAGGACACGCCGTTTTCGGGGTTGAGGTAGAAGACCGGGGATGTCTGGCCCGATCCGGCGAGCGCGCCGGACAGGCCGTTGGTCACGTCGCGCTCGGTCAGGCCGAACTGGCTGATCCGGCTGCGGTCGACCGCGACGCGCATCTCGGGATAGCGCGCCGATTGCTGGATGCGCGCGTCGGCCACGCCCGGAATGGTCTGGAGCTTGCGCAGGATATTGCGCGCATAGGCATAGTTGGCCGCCTGATCCCGCCCGCCCGCGATCTGCACGTCGATCGGCGCGGGCGCACCGAAATTCAGGATCTGGCTGGTGATATCGGCGGGCAGGAAGGAGAAGGTCGTGCCGGGGAAGGCGCCGGGCAGCGCCTCGCGCAGCTTGCGGACATAGTCGGCCGTCGGCGCATGTTCCTTCGAAAGCTGGATCAGGATGTCACCGTCCTGCGGACCGATCGTGCCGGAGTTATTGTAGATCACATTGATGCCGCTGAACGGCAGGCCGATATTGTCGACGATCGAAACCAGCTCCTGCGCCGGGATGATCTGGCGGATGCGGCGCTGGATGCGGTCGAACTCAGCGGATGTCTGTTCGATGCGCGAGCCGACCGGGGTCCGTACGTGCATGGTGATCTGCCCGGCATCGACTGACGGGAAGAAATTCTGTCCGAGGAACGGCACCAGCAGGAACGATACGGCCACGACTGCCAGGAAGCCGATCACGAAGCGCCGGCCGGAACCGAGCGCGCGTTCAAGCAGGGCGCCATATCCGGTACGGACGCGTTCGAACCGCGCCTCGAACCCACGCTGGAAACGGACGAGCGGGTTGCGCGAATCCGGCCTGCCCGCCTCGTGGAGATGGCCGGGCGCATGCGGCTTCAACAGGAACATCGCCATGGTCGGGACGAGCGTGCGCGACAGGATGAAGGACGCGATCATCGCGAACACCACGGCGAATGCGAGCGGCACGAACAGGAAACCGGCGACTCCCGGCAGGAAGAACATCGGCACGAACACGATGCAGATGCACAGCAGCGAAACGAAGGCGGGCGTCACGATCTGAGCGGCACCGTCGAGGATCGAGGGGATGACGCCCTTGCCCTGTTCCATGTGCCAGTTGATGTTCTCGATCGTCACCGTCGCGTCGTCGACCAGGATGCCGACCGCGAGGCTCAGCCCGCCCAGCGTCATGATGTTCAGCGTCTGGCCCGTCGCGGCCAGCGCGATCAGCGCGGCGAGGATCGCGAGCGGAATGGAAATGGCGATGATGACGGTGGACCGCCACGATCCCAGGAACAGCAGGATCATCAGGCTGGTCAGCGCGGCCGCGATCGCGCCTTCCTTGATCACGCCGTTGATCGCCGCCTTCACGAACAGGGACTGGTCGCCGATCGGCACGATCTTCAAGGCGTCGGGCAAGCTCGCCTGAGCGCCCGGCAACGCGTCCTTGATTCCCTGCACGATCGCCAGGGTGGAGGTCGCGCCGTTCTTCAGGATCGTCATCAGGACGGATCGCGATCCGTCGACATGGACGACGTTGGTCTGCGGCGCGGTGCCGTCGCGGACATGGGCGACGTCGCGCATATAGATGGTGCCGCCATCGACGACCTTGATCGGCAGCGCGTTGAGCTCCTCGATCGACCCCGGCGCGTTGTTGAGCCGGACGGTGTACTGATAGCCGCCGATCTTCACGAAGCCGGCCGGGTTGATCTGGTTCTGTGCGGCGATGGCGTTGGTCACGTCCTGCGCGGACAGCCCCTTTGACTGGAGCGCCTGGGGATCCATGTCGATCTGGATCTGGCGCGACCGCCCGCCGGAGGGATAGGGGATGGCGGCGCCGGGCACCGTCACCAGCGCCGGCCGGATATTGTTCTGCGCAAGATCGAACATGCGCCCTTCCGACAGACCCTTGCCCGACAGCGCGAGCTGAAGGATCGGCACGGTGGAGGCGTTGTAGTTCAGGATCAGCGGGGGCGTGGTGCCGACCGGCATCTGCCGCACCGCCGTCTGCGATACCGATGTCACCTGCGCGGTGGCGGTGCGGATATCGACGCCTGGCTGGAAATAGATCTTCACGATGCCGATGCCGGGCATCGACTGGCTCTCGATATGGTCGATATCGTTGACCGTGGTCGTCAGGATGCGCTCGTACGGCGTAATGATCCGGCCCGACATGTCCTCGGGCGAGAGGCCGGCATAGTTCCAGGCCGTGGCAATAACCGGCACTCTGATCTCGGGGAAGATATCGACCGGGGTGCGTGCGGCCGCCAGCACGCCGACGATGGCGATCAGGATGGCCATGACGATGAAGGTCAGCGGACGTGTCAGCGCTACCTTGACGATACCGATCATTTGGGTCCGATCATGGCGGATCTCCGGGTCCCGGGGAGGGAATGCGACTGAGTCTTCTGGCGGCCGAATGAGCTTTTGCTGCACTTGCGTCCAATATGATTTGACCCCGGATCAAGACGTGCGACATATCGATCATGGAGCTACGCCACCTGCGCTATTTCGTCGCTGTCGCCGATGAACTGCATTTCGGGCGTGCGGCACAGCATCTGGGGGTGTCGCAACCGCCGCTCAGCCAGCAGATCAGGGCGCTGGAGGATGAACTCGGCGTGCGCCTGTTCGAACGCAGCAGCCGAAAGGTGGCGCTGACGGAGGCCGGCCGGGTCTTCCTTGACCAGGCCCGCGCCACCCTGACACAGGCCGAGCACGCGGTGGACGTGGCGAAGCGCGCGGCGCGGGGCGATTTCGGCAGGCTCACGGTTGGGTTCAATCCTTCGGCGCCGTTCGTGCCTGCGGTTGCCCGTGCGATCTTCGATTTCCGGCAACGCTATCCGGAGATGCGGATCGAACTGCTCGAACTTTCACCGGGCGCGCAGGTCGCCGAGCTCGCGGCCGGCGAGATCGACATCAGCTTCCTGCGCAGTCCGACACCGCCGCTGGTGCCGCCCGGCATCATAGCGACGCGGGTGCTTGAGGAACGGCTCTATATCGCGATGCGATCGGACCATCGCTTTGCCCGCAAGACCAGCCTGTCGTTCAAGGACCTGCACGGCGAGCCGATGATCTTCTATTCGAGCGAGCAGAAGGGCAGCTTCGCCGGGCATTTCCTCGACATGCTGCACGAAGTCGGCGTCGAGCCGGTCCTGGCGCAGGACGTCCGCGAGATATCGACTTTGTTCGGCCTGGTCGTCGCCGGACTGGGCACGGCAGTGCTGGCCGAATCGCTGCGCGCGCTCCAGCCGGCCGGGCTGGTCTATCGCCCGCTCCGGGACAAGAAGGCAATCTCCTCGCTCTGGATACTCAGCGCGAAGAATGCCGCAGGCGTGGTCGCGCGGCAGTTCCTCGACATTCTCGAAGCATCAGGGGCGGACGTGTCGCAACAGAAAAACCCGCCCCGGAATGGGCTATAAAGCACGCGCTTAGTAGTACGCGATCCGGAACTCGCGGCATCGGGATTGGCTGCGCTGCCGCTTGAATGCGATAATCCCTGAAACCCTCCGGATGGCTGGCCAGGACAACACGTCCAACTTTCGTTTCCTTGCATCTGCGCGCCCGTTCCCTTGCTGCTTTACAAGTGCAATACACCTGATAGGCTTTGCTCCGACCGGAGGAAATCCATGCTGAAGATCGAGAAGCTCACCCATGTCTATGGCAATGGCACGCGCGCGCTGGATGGTGTCGACCTGACCATCCCGCCCGGCATGTTCGGGCTGCTCGGCCCCAACGGCGCCGGCAAGTCGACCCTGATGCGCACGGTTGCGACCCTCCAGACGCCGACATCGGGCAGCATCGACTTCGACGGGCTGGATGTCATTGCCGAGCCGGAGAAGCTGCGCAGGATGCTCGGCTATCTGCCGCAGGACTTCGGCGTCTATCCGCGCGTGTCGGCCTACGACATGCTCGATCATATGGCGGTGCTGAAGGGCATCTCCGGTCGCGGCGAGCGCAAGGCGACCGTCGAGGGCCTGCTCAACCAGGTCAATCTCTGGGGCGTGCGCAAAAAGGCGCTGGCCGGCTTCTCGGGCGGCATGCGCCAGCGTTTCGGGATCGCCCAGGCGCTGATCGGCGGGCCGAAGCTGATCATCGTCGACGAGCCGACCGCCGGTCTCGACCCGGAGGAGCGCAACCGCTTCCTCAACCTGCTCGGCGAGATCGGCGACAGCGTCGTCGTGATCCTGTCGACCCATATCGTGGAGGACGTGGCCGATCTCTGCCCGCGCATGGCGGTGCTGGCAGGCGGCCGCATTTTGCTAGAGGGCGCGCCGCTCGATCTGATCGCGGCGACTCAGGGGCGCATCTGGGAAAAGACCATCGACCGTGAGGAGCTCGAGGGATATCGCGAGCGGCACCGCGTGATCTCGACGCGCCTGTTCGCCGGGCGGACGGTCATCCATGTCCTTGCCGATGCCGTACCCGGCGCCGGCTTCCACCCGGTGTCGGGGGGCCTTGAGGATGTCTATTTCTCGACGCTCGACACCTCGCGCCGCGCGGCCTGACGCCCATGTTCCGCGGCATCTTCGGCTTCGAGCTCCGCTACCAGCTGCGCAATCCGGTCTTCTGGGTCGCGGTGGTCACCTTCTTCCTGTGCGGCTTCGGTGCGACCACGATCGACCAGCTCCAGATCGGATCGGGGGGCAACGTCCACAAGAACGCGCCCTATGCGATCGCGCAGATCGTGATGATCATGTCGGTCTTCTACATGTTCGTCTCGACCGCATTCGTCGCCAATGTGGTCGTGCGCGATGACGAGACCGGCTTCGGCCCGATCGTGCGCGCCACGCGGATCACCCGCACCGCCTATCTGCTTGGCCGCTATTCCGGCGCCTATGTCGCCGCCGCGCTCGGCTTCCTTGCCGTTCTGGCCGGCATCTGGATCGGCACCTTCATGCCCTGGGTCGACCGCGAGGTGCTTGGGCCGAACGTCTTCTCCTATTATGCAATGCCCTTCCTGCTGGTCGGGCTGCCGAACCTGCTGCTCACCTCGGCGCTGTTCTTCGCGCTGGCCACGGCAACCCGGTCGATGATGGCGACCTATCTCGGTGTCGTCGGGTTCCTGATCCTGTGGACGATCGCCAGTGTCGTGCTCGATCGCAACCCGGCCTATGAACTTGCCGGGGCCTATGCTGAGCCGTTCGGCGTCGGTGCCTTTTCCTATGCGACCAAATACTGGACGGCGGCGGATCGCAACACGCTCGTCCCGCCGGTCGACGGCATGTTCCTGTGGAACCGGGCCGTCGTCATCGCGATCGGCCTCGGCGCGCTGGTGCTGGCGGTCGCCACTTTCAGTTTCGGTACCAGGCCGTCAAAGGCGAGCAGGCGCGCGCTGAGGCTGCAGCAGCAGGTCGAGGCGCGTGCGCCGTCCGGTCAGGCCGGTCCGTTGCCGGCACCCAGCTTCGGTCGTGCGACCGCCTTCGCCCAGCTCCGCGTGCGCACCGCGCTCGAGCTCGGCCAGGTGTTCAAGAGCCCGGCCTTCTTCGTCCTGATGGCGCTCGGTCTGTTCAACGCGGCCGGTGCGATGGTCGATATCGGTGAGCTGTTCGGCACGCCGGTGCTCCCGGTGACGCGCGTGGTGATCGGCCTGCTTGAAGGGTCCTTCAGCATCATCCCGGTGATCATCGCGATCTATTATGCCGGCGAGCTCGTCTGGCGCGAACGCGACCGCAAGATCCATGAGATCATCGATGCGTCGGCCATTCCCGACTGGGCCTATGTGGTGCCGAAGGCGCTCGCTGTCCTGCTGGTGATGTTCTCCACCCTGCTGGTCAGCGTGCTTGCCGGCCTCGGAGCGCAGTTGCTCCACGGCTATACCGACTTCGAGCTCGGCAAATATCTGCTCTGGTATGTGCTGCCCGACACGATCGGCTTCACGCTGATCGCGGTGCTTGCCGTCTTCATCCAGGCGCTCAGCCCGAACAAATATCTCGGCTGGGGCCTGATGGTGTTCTATTTCATCATCGTCCGGGTCACGCTGCGCAATCTCGGCTTTGGCGACGCGCTCTATAATTACGGGCAAATCCCGGGCGTGCCGCTGTCCGACATGAACGGCCAGGGGCGTTTCTGGATCGGGGCCTATTGGCTGCGGCTCTATTGGTCTGCGTTCGCGCTGACCCTGCTGGTGCTGGCGCATGCGCTCTGGCGGCGCGGCACCGAGACCCGGCTGCGACCACGGCTGAAACGCCTCCCACGCCGGTTGTCCGGCACGGCCGGGCTGGTTGGCAGCGTTGCGCTCGCGGTGTTCGTCGCGAGCGGGGTGTACATCTTCATCAACACCCATGTCTGGAACAGGTACAGCACGCCCGTTTCCGAGGATGCTTTCACGGCAGAGTATGAAAAGACGCTGCTGCCTTATCAGAAGCTGCCCCAGCTCTCCGTCGCGGCGGCGCGCGTCGCGGTCGACCTGCGCCCGCAGGAGCCGGGCCTCACTGCAAAAGGCGTCCTGACCCTCGTCAACCGGACCCCCGGGCCGATCCGCGACGTACACGTCCGCCTGGACGATCGCGTGACGAAGATCGGGTCGATCGCCATTCCGGGCGCGACGCTGGTACGGAATTATCCGAAATTCCAGTACCGTATCTACCGCCTCGCGACGCCGCTTGCGCCGGGTGGCGAGACCAGCCTGACCTTCCGCAGCGAGCGGACCCAGCGCGGCTTCCGTAACAGCGGCAACGATACGCGGGTCGTGCAGAACGGCACCTTCGTCAACAATTTCGAATTCGTGCCGACGATCGGCATGAACCAGAGCGGCATGCTGCAGGACCGGACCAAGCGCCGCAAATACGGCCTGCAGCCAGAGCTCCGGCCGGCAAAACTGGAGGATATGGCCGCGACGCGTTTCAGCCAGCTCCGCACCGACTGGATCAGGACCGACATCACCGTCACCACCGATGCCGGCCAGACGCCGATCGCGCCGGGCTACAAGGTCAGCGATACGACCGCGAACGGCCGGCGTACCGCGCGTTTTGTCGTCGATGCGCCGATCCAGAATTTCTATTCGGTCCAGTCGGCGCGCTACGTCGAAAAGCATGTGATGCATCACGGCGTCGACCTGTCGGTCTATTACGATGCCGGCCACGGCCGGAACGTCGATCGCATGCTCGCCGCGTTCGCGCACGGGCTCGATTATTATCAGCCGAATTTCGGCCCCTATCAGTTCCGGCAGGCCCGCATCATCGAGTTCCCGGATTATGCCCAGTTCGCCCAGGCGTTCGCCGGCACCATGCCCTATTCGGAAGGCATCGGCTTCATCGCCGATCTCTCCGATCCGGATAAGATCGACTATGTCACCTATGTCACGGCGCATGAACTGGGCCATCAATGGTGGGCGCATCAGGCGATCGGTGCCGACATGCAGGGCGCGACGATGCTGACGGAGACGCTGGCGCAATATTCAGCGCTGATGGTGATGGAGAAGCTTTACGGCCGCGACCAGATCCGTCGTTTCCTGAAGTTCGAGCTCGACCGCTACCTCCGCTCGCGCGGCGGCGAGGTGATCGAGGAACTGCCGCTCTACCGCGTCGAGAACCAGCAATATATCCACTATCGCAAGGGCTCGCTGGTCATGTACCGGCTGAAGGATGCGATGGGCGAGGAACGGGTCAATGCGGCGCTGAAGCGGTATCTCGAACGCTTCCGCTTCAAGGGCGCGCCCTATCCGCGCTCGCTCGACCTGATCGCCGAGTTCCGGAAAGGCGCCAGCCCCGAGGAGCAGGCGCTGATCACCGACCTGTTCGAACGCATCTCGCTTTACGACATCAAGACCAAGGGTGCCGTGGTGAAGAAGCTGCTCGATGGCCGGTTCGAAACCACGCTGACGGTCGAGGCCCACAAGCTCTACGCCGACGGCAAGGGCAAGGAGACCGAGGCGCCAATGGCCGAGCAGGCGGAATTCGGCCTGTTCACGGCAATGCCGGGGCGCGGTGCGTTCGCGAAGAAGGACGTGCTGCTTCTCCAGCGCCTGCCGCTGAGGACCGGGACGCAGATCGTGAAGCTGGTCACGGCAAGGAAGCCGGCCTTTGCAGGCACCGATCCTTACAATGTCCGCATCGACCGCAACTCCGACGACAACGTCATCGCGACGACAGGGTGAGAGAGGAAAGGCCGGTCGCCAAGCCTGATTGCATCAGGGACAATCGCTACGGGACTTTACGCACTTGCGACCAATCGTGCTGCGGTGCACAACGATCAGGCCTTTCAGGCATCCTCTCCTAAAACTTTTTCGGGTCGGCCCTTCGGGACCGGCCCGTTTTTTTCGTCACCGCCTGTCGGGGCACCGGAGCATGCCCGATCAGGGCCGGGAGAGGTCGGCCTTGAGCGCCGCGAGCAGATCTCGCCACCACTCGCCATGGCGCTTCAGGAACTGAATGCCGACCATGCCGTGGCGTGCTGCATGTGGAGCCGGGATGCTGTCCCAGCCGAGATGCTCGACCGTGACACGAGTTTCCGCGCCGATCGTTTCGAAGCGCACATCGACCAGAGTGGACTGGTCGTCGACGAAGCTCGCTTGACGCCAGGTCAGGCCGAGGCGAACGCCCGGTTCCCAGTGCGTGACCCTGCCGATCTCGAACTCGGTGCCGTCGGGCTGGGTTTCGGTGAAGCGCCCGCCCACCATCGGTTCGATCGCGAGCATGCCGGGGTCGGCCGGCGTGAACCGGAACATCGGGTTGGGCCGCCACCATGAATTGATATCGCGCGTGAATGCCTCGAACACGCGTTCCGGCGTCGCCGCGATGCGTAGCGCGACCATGACACGCGAACTCACGGCATTTTCTCGACATGCGCCTTGAGTGCGGCAAGCTGGTCTGCCCAGAGCTGCTCGGTCTGGTCTATCCAGGATTTGAGCCCTGTCATCGACCCTGCCTTCAGCGCATAGATACGCACCCGCGCATCATAGTCTGGATGAACTTCCTCGATCAGCCCGCCCGCCTTGAGCGTGCGCAGATGCCGGCTGAGCGCGGCTGGGCTCAGTCCGACACTTTCGGCCAGTTCGCCGGCGCGATGCGGCCGGTCGCGCAGCAATTCCACCACGCGCCGCCGGCTGGGGTCGGCAAGCGCGGCGAGCGTGCGGTCGATCGCGGCGGCCATGCTCAGGAGAACATCTCGATCTTGAGGCCAGTCGTCCTTTCCGATTCCTCGGGCGAGAAGGGCCGCAGATTCTGGCCGAAGGTCCAGACATGTCCTTCCGGATCGCGCGCGCGATAGGTGCGGTCGCCATAGAATTGATCGGCCGGCTCCTCTTCGATCACGGCCCCGGCGGCACGCGCCAGCGCGCAATGGGCGTCGATATCGCTGTCGATGTTGACGTGGACCGTCTGGCTGTTCTTGCCGCCGATGCTCACCGGGCTCGCCGTATAATCGGCCCATTCGCTGCCGATCATGATATAGCCGTTGCCGAAGGTCATCTGGGCATGGACCATCTTGTTGTCAGGATCAGTGATGAGCATCGCGGGTTCGAAGCCGAAGGCCTTTTCGAGCCAAGCGAAGGCAGCCACCGGATCGCGATAGAAGATGGCGGAGGCGAGTGAGGCGCGGTCCATGGCGGTCATCCTTCACGATTCGATCAATATTTAACGTTATAGGAAAATATATTCCCCTGCGTCAATCCGGCAACGAGGCGTCCAGGTGATGTGGAGAGGGAAGATGCGTATCATGCTTGCCATGCTGCTGGCGTCCATCGCGTTGCCGGCGCCGGCTGAGGATCGCGCGCCGCTGGTCGGCCTTTACGATGGGCACCAGATGGAAATGGGCGCCCAGCTTAACCTCAGCGCCGACGGGCGGTTCGACTATGGCCTGGTCTATGGCGCGCTTGATGAGGCGGGGCAGGGGACATGGGTGGTGAAGGACGGCCGCGTCCTGCTCACCAGCGATCCGGTTACGCCGCCGCGTTTCGTCTTCACCGGACAGAAACCCGCGCCGGCCGGTACGCTGCGCCTGTCGCTTGAGGCGCCAAAGGACGTGTCGCTCCAGTATTTCGACGCGGTTCTCACCTCGGCCAGGGGCGGAACCAAAGGCGGCCAATTGACCGAGGAAGGCCTGTCGCTGCCGCTCGACGCAACCGATCCGCCGGTCAGCGTGCGGATGTTCCTGCCAATGTTCGAGGTGGCGGGCGATCCGGTGACGATCGACCCGACCAAGGGCTATTGGCTGAGCTTCCGCTTCGAGGCGAACGATATCGGCAAGGCTGATTTCCGCGGCACGGTGCTGACGATCGACAAGGGCGATCTGGTGTTCGAACGGTTCGGCCGCACCATCCGCTTCAGGCGGGTCGGCGGCTGACGCGATTCAGGGCGTCGCGGGATCGCGCCGCATCGGTGCTGGCGCGTCCTGCCAGCCGCCGCCAAGTGCCTTGAACAGGCTGATCTGCGCGTCCGACACTGCGGCGTCCGATTGCGCCAGCGCCGTGCGGGCATCGGCGCGGTCGCGTTCCGCCTGGATCAGCAACAGGAAGCTGTCGGCGCCATAGTCGAACCGAAGGCGGGAAAGCCGTGCAGCCTCGGTACTTGCCTGTTCCGCGCGCACCAGCGCGGCGTTGCGATCCAGGGCGCCGGCATAACGGGCCAGCGCCTGCTCGACTTCCTTCAGCGCGGTCAGCACCGTTCCGTCGAAGCGGGCGAGCGATGCATCGGCGCCTGCCCTGGCCTGGCGGACGCGCGCGCGGGCGACCGTGATGTTGGGGAAGTTCCAGGTAATCAGCGGGCCGAGCGACCAGGAAATGCCGGCCGGTTTGAAGATATCGCCGGGTTTCCGCCCGCCGAAGCCGACTGAACCGAGCAACTGGATCGAGGGAAAGAGATCGGCGACGGCGACGCCGACCCGGGCGGTATCGCCGGCCAGGGTGCGTTCGGCGGCGCGAACGTCGGGACGGCGGGCAAGCAGCGCAGCGCCGTCGCCGACCGGGACAGTCACGGTCACCCGTGGCGGGGCAGTGCATTTGTCCGCATCGGCGTCGATCGTCTCGGGCGCGCGACCGGTCATCGTCGCCAGCGCATAGAGCGAGGCACGGCGTTCAGCCTCGAAGGTCGGGATCTGCGCCTGGGTGTTGGCAAGCAGCACGTCGGCCCGCTCCACGTCGCTGCGCGTTCCGCGCCCGGCTTCGAACAGGGTCTTGGTGAGGTCGAGCGTCTGCTGCTGCAGCTTCACCGTCTCCAGTGCGACCGCGCGCTGCGCTGCGTTCGAACAGGCCTGTGCATAAGCGCGCGCCGTTTCCGCCGCGACCGAGACGCGCGCGGCGTCAAGCTGGGCGGCGGCTGCATCCGTGTCGCCGCGTGCCGCCTCGATCGCGCGGGTTACGCCGCCGAACAGGTCGATCTCATAGGAAGCGTCGAAGCCGAGCGAGTAGAAATCGGCCTCGAACGACTTGCCGGTGGGGCTGGTCACCGCCGGGGTGCGGCTGCGCGTCGCCTGGGCACTGAGGCTGGTGGTCGGCAAGCGTGCGCCGCGCTGCTCGGACAGGACGGCGCGGGCTCGGGCGAGGTTCGCCGCCGCCGTGCGGATGTCGGTATTGTGCGCCAGCGCATCGGTGACGAGCCGGTCGAGGACAGGATCGGTATAGAGCTGCCACCAGTGATCCGGCAGCGGCGTCGCGGCGATGCTGCCGGTTCGTGTCGTCTCGGCAAAGCCGCCGGCCGCCACCGATGGCGTGGCCGGGCGGACATAGTTGGGTCCGACGGTGCAGGCGGAAAGGGCAAGGACGGTAGCCAGTATCCCCGTTGCTTTCCCGGGCGCCGGTTGGTGGCCGGTTGGGAAGGTTTTTGAAGAAGCGCGCGTCATGCGGGCTCTCCCGCAGGCTCGGCAGGTGGCGTGGCCGGCTTTGCGCGCCGCACCTTGCTCGAAACCCAGTCGCCCAGCTTGCGGCTGATGACATAGAAGCTCGGCGTGAACAGCAGGCCGAAGGTGGTGACGCCGATCATGCCGAAGAACACCGCGACGCCAAGCGCCTGGCGCATCTCCGCGCCGGGGCCGGAGCCGATCACCAGCGGCAGCACGCCGAGGATGAACGCGATCGAGGTCATCACGATCGGGCGCAGGCGCTGTTCGGCCGCATGTTCGGCGGCGGCATGCATCTCCATGCCGTTCTCCTCGTTCTGCCGCGCGAACTCGACGATCAGGATCGCGTTCTTCGCGGCGAGGCCGATCAGCACGACAAGGCCGATCTGGGTCAGGATGTTGTTGTCCCCGCCCATCAGGTTCACGCCCAGGATCGCCGCGAGCAGGCACATCGGCACGATCAGGATGACGGCGAGCGGCAGTACCACGCTTTCGTAATTCGCCGCGAGCAGCAGGAACACGAACAGCACGGCCAGCCCGAACACCAGCCCGGCGGTGTTGCCCGCCGCCTGTTGCTGGAAGGCAAGCTCGGTCCATTCGAAGCGCATGCCCTTGGGCAGTGTCTCCTCGGCAAGTTTCGCCATCGTGGTCAGCGACTGGCCGGACGAGAAGCCCCGTACCGTATCGCCCTGCAATTCGGCCGATGGATAGAGGTTGTACCGCACCACGCGATACGGCCCGCTGTCGTTCTTCAACGTCATCACCGCGTCGAGCGGGACCATCAAGCCCGCCGCCGAGCGTGTGCGCAGATGGCCGACATCGGACACCTGGTCGCGGTACGGGGCATCAGCCTGAGCGGTCACGCGATAGGTACGGCCGAGGAAGTTGAAGTCGTTGATATAGGTCGAGCCGAGATAGGTGCCGAGCGTCGAGAAGACATTCTCCACCGGCACGCCAAGCTGTTCCGCCCGCTCGCGATCGATATCGGCGAACAGGCGCGGGGTGCGCGTGTTGAAGGTGGTGAAGGCGCTGGTGATGCCCGGTGTCTGGTTCGCCTTCATCATCATGGCGAAGGCAGCACCCTCGAGCGCCTTGAGGCCGAGATTGGTACGGTCCTCGATCAGCATCTTCCAGCCGCCGCCGGTGCCGATCCCGCGCACGGGCGGGGGCGGCACGACCAGGATGTTGCCGCCGTTGATCGCACCGAACTCGCGGCGCAGTTCGTTGGCGATGGCGTCCGCATGCTCGCGGTCGGCATGCGGCTTCAGCGGGATGAACATCGCGCCGGCATTGGGCGCGGTGGAGAAAGTCGCGCCGTCGAGCCCGGCAAAGGCGACGGTCGCCTGAGTCCCCTTGTTGGCCAGTGCGATCTTCGCCGCCTGGCTCATGATGCCGGTCGTCCGCTGGAGCGAGGCGCCCGGCGGAAGCTGGATGACCGCGATGAGATATCCCTGATCCTGCGCCGGGATGAAGCCGGTCGGCGTCGCGTTGAAGCGCCAGCCGGCCAGCCCGATCAGGCCGAGATAGACGACGCCGACCAGCACGAGCGCCCGGACGGCGCGCGCGGTGAACCTGCCGAAGCGTTCGCCCAGCCGCTGGAAGCCGTGGTTGAAGCCGCGGGCGAACCGGCCGGGCCAGCCGAGCACGCCGGGTCGTGGCTCCGCCTCGTGCTTTGCCTTCAGCACGATCGCGGCGAGAGCGGGCGAGAGGGTCAGCGAGACGAAGGCGGAGATCACCGCGGCCGATACGATCGTCAGCGCGAACTGCTTGTAGAATGCGCCGGAGATGCCGGGGATGAAGCTGGTCGGAATGAACACGCCGCACAGCACCAGCGCGATGGCGATCAGCGCGCCGGACACTTCGTCCATCGTCTCGTGCGCTGCCTCGCGGGGCGACAGCCCCTTTTCCTCCATCAGCCGCTCGATATTCTCGACCACGACGATCGCGTCGTCGACGACGATGCCCACCGCCAGCACCATGCCGAACAGCGACAGGTTGTTGAGGCTGAAGCCGAACAAGGCGAGCATTGCCAGTGACCCGACCAGCGAGACCGGCACCGCGATCAGCGGGATGATCGTCGCGCGCCAGCTCTGCAGGAACAGCAGCACGACCAGCGCGACCAGGACGATCGCCTCGATCAGCGTGTGATACACCGCCTCGATCGACGCCTGGATATATTCGGTCGGGTTGTAGGGGATGCTGTACGCCATCCCCTGCGGAAAGCCCTTTGAGGCCTCGGCGATATCGGCCTTGACCGCTTCGGCGGTGGTCAGCGCGTTGGACCCGGGAAGCTGGGTGATCGCGATGCCGATCATCGGCTTGCCCGAGAGGAAGGCGTTGATGCCGTAATCCTGCGCACCGATCTCGACGCGGGCGACATCGCGGAGGCGAGTCAGCCGGCCCTGGTCGTCGCGCTTGACGATGATCTCGCCGAACTGCTCCGGATTGGCCAGCCGGCCCTTGGCCTGGATGCCGAGCTGGAAGGCGGTGCCGCCCTGGTTGAACGGCGGTGCGCCGACTGATCCGACCGCGACCTGGGCATTCTGCGCGCGGATCGCGGCGACGATCTCGTCGACGGTCAGGTTGCGCGACGCGGCGCGATCGGGATCGATCCAGACGCGCATATTATAGTCGCGCCCGCCAAACGCACGAACGCCGCCGACGCCGGGGATACGCGCCATGCGGTCGATGATCTGGGTCGTCGCATAGTTGGAGACATATTGCTGGGGCAGCGACCCGTCGGGCGAGGTGAGCGCGATCACCATCAGGATGTCGGGTGAATTCTTCAGCACCGTCACGCCGACCTGGCGGACTTCGGCCGGCAGGCGCGGTTCGGCGGTGGAGACCCGGTTTTGTACCAGCACCTGAGCCTGGTCGACATTGACGCCCTGTTTGAACGTCACCGTGATCTGCAACGATCCGTCACCGGTCGCCGACGAGGACATGTAGAGCATGTTCTCGACGCCGTTAATCGATTCCTCAAGCGGCGCGGCGACGGTTTCGGCCAGGGTCTCGGCGGTCGCACCGGGATAGGTCGCACTCACCACCACCGTCGGTGGCGCGATCTCGGGATATTGCGCCACGGGCAGGCCGGGATAGGCGACCAGCCCGAACACGACGATGAGGATTGACATGACCGCCGCGAAGATCGGTCGCTCGATGAAGAAATGGGGAAACTTCACCGGGTCAGTCCGCCGTCGCTTCGGCCGGCGGAGGTGCTGTGTCCGGTTGTGACGTCGGCGCCGTGTCCGCTGCCTGTGGTTTCATCACGACTTTCTTCGCCGTCACCGCCGCGCCGGGCTGCAAGGTCGTGATGCCTTCGATCACCACCTCGTCAGTCGGGGCAAGACCGGTCTTGATGACGCGCAGGCCCTCGACCTGGGGACCCGTTTCAACCGGCCGCGGCGATGCCTTGCCGTCCTTGCCGACGACATAGACGAGCTTCCGCGTCTGATCGGTGATGATCGCCTCGTCCGGCACCAGCATCGCCTTGTAAGTGCCAGAGCCAAGCAGGCGCGCACGGCCGAACATGCCCGGCGTCAGGAACCCGTCGGGATTGGGCACCACCGCATGGGCGCGGATCGTGCCCGAATTGGTGTCGATGGCATTGTCGAGGAATTCCATGCGCCCGCGCCAGCGATAACCGCTTTCGTCGGCAAGCTGGATCTCGACCGGATTGGGCGTGCTGCGGGACGAGCCGCGCTCGCCCTTGCGGTCCTGGCGGAGATATTTGAGGTAGAAGCTCTCAGCGCCCTCGAACGAGAACCAGATCGGGTCAGTCGAGACGACGCGGGTCAGCACCGTCTGGCCCTCGGTCGCGAAATTGCCCTTCGACACGCGGCGGTCGGAGACCAGCCCGGTGATCGGCGAGCGGACGGTGGTGAAGCCGAGGTTCAGCCGCGCGTTGCTGACATTGGCCTGTCCTGCTGCAAGGTCGGCCGCGGCGCTGCGGACATTGGCCTGCTTCGTCTCATATTCCTCTTTGCTGATCGCCAGGGCGGCAAGCAGCTTGTCGGCGCGGGCCAGCTCGGATCGGGCGTTGATCAGCGCGGCGTTCGCCTTGGCGACCTGGGCCTGGGCCTGGCCGAGAGCGGCTGCATAGGGGCGCGGATCGATGATGAAGAGCGCTTCGCCGGCCCGGACATGCTGCCCGTTGGCGAACAGGATCCGGTCGATCGCGCCGGAGACGCGCGGACGAAGCTCGACATCCTGGATCGCCTCGAACCGACCGACATATTCGTCCCAGTCGATCACGTCGCGTTGCAACGGCACTGCGACCGTAACCTGCGGTTTGGGAGGAGCGGGCGGCTTGCCGCCGCCGGAACAGGCGGCCAGGGCAAGCGCGGCAACGGAGATCAGGGACGCGGCGGGCCAGCGGAAGGCAATCGGCATCGGCGGCTCATCCCCTTAACGGCCAGCGCTCTTTCCGGGCATCCCCCAAATGATCCTGGGTCTCCCGCCCGGCGTACATTCCCGCTGGAAGTGCGAACATTGCGACTCATTTGCAAGGGTGGTCCAACCGATCTGACCACCAGTTTATCTGTAACATATTTTGAAAGAACGAGAACTTTCTTTCTGCTTTGTTTCTGTCAGGAACGGTCGCGTCCTGGAAGGGCGCCAGGATCGATCGGCGACCGTTTTTCGCGGCCTATTCCTCCAGTTCGCCGATCGCAGGCACGGTGAAGCTGAACATCGCGCCGCCCTCCGGCCGGTTGGTGGCGACGAGCGTGCCGCCATGCGCCTCGACGATCCGGCGCGAGATGGACAGGCCGATGCCCATCGACGGGCCGCTTTTGGTGGTGGCGAAACGCGAATAGAGGCGGTCGGCCATCTCCTTGGGCAGGCCGGGGCCGCTGTCGCAGACCGAGATCTCGACCATGTCTTCCATCATCCGCGAGCCGATGATGATCTCGCGCGCGCCGTCGGCGTGCCCGCGCAAGGCATCGACCGCGTTGCGCAGCAGGTTGACGAGCACCTGCTGGATCTGGATTCGATCGGCGAAGATGGTGTCTGCCACTGGGTCCAGGGCATAGATGAGCTGGATATCGAACTGGGCGGTGCCGAACAGCACCAGTTCGACTGCCTCGCGGACGACAACGTCGAGGGATTCGACGCGCATTTCACCTTCGCGCTTGGCGAGGAAGTCGCGCAGCCGGCGGATGATCTCCCCGGAGCGGAGGGTCTGCTCCTCGCCGAGGCGGAGCAGGTCCGCGATCCGGCCGCCATCCTCGCCGCGCTCGATCAGGATGCGCGCGGTGGCGAGGAAATTGGCGGTTGCGCTGAGCGGCTGGTTGAGCTCATGCGCCAGGTCGGCGGCGAGCTCGCTCATCGCGTTCTGGCGGGAGATGTGCGCCAGTTCCGAATTGAGGTCGCTCATGCGCTGCTCCGCGGCGAGCCGGTCGGATACGTCGCGGATCACGCCGGTGAAGATATGTTCCCTGCCCAGCACCGCCTCGCCGATATTGACCTCGATCGGGAAAAGGGTCCCGTCGGCGCGGCGTGCGGTCAGCTCCCGCGTCGCGCCGATCACGTGGCGCTCGCCGCTCGCCAGATAACGCGCGATCGACGCGTCATGCCCGGCGGCGATCGCATCCGGCATCAGGAACCTCACATTGCTGCCGATCGCGGTGGCCGCATCGATCCCGAACATCCGCTCGGCGGCGGGGCTGAAGCTGCGGATGATGCCCGTGGAATCGATCATCACCGTCGCATCGGGGATCGTCTCGATGATCGACTGGAGCTGCGATGTCGCTTCGCGCTCGTCCCGTTCGGTCACATCGGCATTGGCCCCTATCACCGTATCGAGCTGGCCATCCGCATCGTAGAAGCAGCGCGCCGAGCCTTCGATCGTGCGCACCACGCCATTGGCCTGGCGGAAACGGTATCTGAAGCTGACGCGCTCATCCCGATTGGTGACGGCGCGCTGCATCGTCTCCATCACCCCTTGGGCATCGTCGGGATCGACAAAGGCATACCATTGGTCGAAGGTCGCCAGCCCGCCGGTGGGCAGGCCAAGGCGCTGTTCCGATCCGGGCGACCATTCGAGCCGGCCGCTTTTGACGTCCCATTGGGACACGCCGAGCTGATGTGCGTCGGCTGCCGCGGCGAGCCGGCTCTCGCTCAGTCTCAGCGCGTTTTCGGTGCGCACGCGCTCCGATATGTCGAGCATCCTGAGCACCAGCAGCGGCTCGCGATCCGGTCGTTCGTGGATCCGGGTACTCTCAAGCACGCTGATCTCGCTGCCGTCGCGCCGCCGCTCGACCAACTCGCGCTCGGCCGAGCCTGTCGGCCGTAGCGGCCCGACCTGGCAGTCCCGGCCGTGACGCGAGTGCAGCAGCTCGTATTTCTTACGGCCGATCGCTTCGTCCGCCGGCCAGCCATAAAGCTGCTCGCAGCCGCGCGACCAATAGGTGATCTCGCCGTCCGCCCGGGTCAGCGCGATCGCCGCGACGTCAAGCGCCAGCGTGACCTCGTTGAGTTCCTCCTGCTGCCGCCTGAAGCGATCGGCCGACAGCCAGAGCAGGAAGCCCAGGATCGCCACATTGCCAAGCATCGCCAGCAATTCGGTCTCCGGCAGCGCGACCGGCCCGGCCCCCGCGCCCCACCGCGCGGCCAAGGTGGGTATGACCGGCAAGGCGATGACCAGTGGCAGGATCAGCCAGTAGAATGGGCTGCGCGTACGGTCTGGCGAAAGCAGCACGGTCCAGCCCGCATCGGGCCGCCAGAGCAGGAACGCGGTTGCCAGCGTCACGGTAATCAGGCTGCCGGGCAGGGGGGCGACGAACATGTGCAGGATCGTCGCTTCCTTTCCCGGGCCGACGAAAAGCAGCAGCAGGGTGGAGGCCACACCAAAGCAGAAGGCAGCCGAGGCGAACAGGTTGGCCAGTTCCGCCCAGGCGTGGTTCCGCCGCCCGGCGACAAGCAATGCGAGGCCGAGAAAGCCGAAGGTGGCGATCGAGTTCGCGACCGGGCGCCCTGGATAGACCCCGCCGAACTGGCTGACCTGCCCTGGGAAGAGCAGCCGGTCGATGCCCGGCGTGATGCCGGCGACATTCTCCAGCAGCACGCTGGCAGCGATCAGGATCGGGATGGCGAGCAGAAAGGGCGCCCCCCGGTGCTGCACCATCGTTGCCCAGAAACCGGCCGCGAGAAAGATGTAACCGACCGCCGACAGCGGCCACATCGGATAGCCGGTGACGCCGAAACTCTGGAGCGCGGGCGCATCGAACACCCATCCGGCAAATGGTATGCCGCTGAACAACCCTGCTGCGACGATAAGAGTAAGAACAATCTTCCGTTCCGTGGACCCACCGTGCCCTGGACGTGCATGCGATTGTTGTTGCAACCTTTTCGCAGCTCCTCAACCCGGAAGAACTTCCCCCGGAAGGTTAACACAGGTCAGGGGCTCAGGCGAGATTGGCAGGCGGCGATAGCCCGGTCATCTGAACCGATATGGTTGTTCTTCGTCTCCGGCTTAGCCGAGCGGATTGCTCTCCGACTCACCGAAAGAAAGTGAAGTCGAAATTAGGCATGTCGGGCGAGGCAGGCCGAAAATTGCCCGATTCACTCTGAATCGGTTGCATCTTGGTTTGAGGCGCGCGCCGTTTCTCTGTCAGCATGCGCGCGACGGCGTGTCGCCGTCGCGCCAACCGGGGGGAAGGCGGGATGACGGGTGGCGAGCCGCGTTACGGGGCATTTCTCAGCTATAGTCACAAGGATGCGGGTGCGGCGCGCTGGCTGCATCGGCGCCTTGAATCCTATCGCATCCCACGCCGTCTCGTCGGGACCGGCACCGACTGCCCGGCGTTATCCCAACGGCTCGGTCCGATCTTTCGCGATCGCGAGGAACTCGCTGCCGGCCATGATCTGAGCGAAGGGGTGCGCGCGGCGCTCGCGCGGTCGGATGCGCTGGTCGTGCTCTGCTCGCCCGATGCGGCGGCGTCGGTTTGGGTCGGGCGCGAGATTGCCGTCTTTCGCGATCTCAATCCGGGCAAGCCGGTCTTGGCCGCGATCGTCCGGGGGGATCCGGCCGATTGTTTCCCTGAAATGTTGCGTGAAGGCGCGGACGGCGCGGCGCTTGAACCGCTCGCCGCGGATCTCCGGCCTGAGGGCGACGGTCGCCGTCTTGGCCTGCTGAAGCTCGTCGCTGGACTTGCCGGCATCGGCCTCGACGCGCTTGTCCAGCGCGACGCGCAACGCCGTATCCGCCGCGTGATGGCCGTCACGCTCGCCGCGGCAGTCGCGGTGGTAGCCATGGCGGTGTTGACGATCTTCGCGCTCTCCGCCCGTGCGGAGGCCGATCGCCAGCGCAAGGAAGCCGAGGGGCTGGTGGAATTCATGCTGACCGATCTGCGCGACAGGCTGAAGGGAGTGGGGCGGCTCGACGTCCTCACCGCCGTCAATCGCCGCGCGCTCGGCTATTACCGCCAGCAGGATCTGGCGGTGCTGCGGGCGGACTCGCTGGAACGCCGCGCGCGCATCCTTCACGCGATGGGCGAGGACGACGAGCGGCGCGGGGATTTCGATCGCGCGCTCGCTCAGTTCGATGAGGCGTCGCGGACCACCGCCGCGCTGCTGGCGATCGCGCCGGACGATCCGCAGCGAATCTTCGCGCAGGCGCAAAGCGAATTCTGGATCGCTTCGGTCGACTATGAGCGCGGCAATCTCGTGCGGGCGAAGAAGGGGTTCGACCGCTATCGGGTGCTGGCGGAACGTTTGATCGCGATCGACCGGCGCAATCCGGACTGGCTGAAGGAAGCGGGCTATGCCGAGGGCAATCTCTGCTCGATCGCGCTGAAGCAGCCGCAGGATGTGCGTGCGGCGCTCCGCGCCTGCGCCGCCGCGCTTGCCTGGATGGAGGCGGCCGCCAGGCGGATCGGCGATCCTTCCACCATGACCAAGGATCTGGCGAACCGCCATGCCTGGATGGCGGATGCCTATCGCGCCGCCGGCGACTGGCCGAACGCGGTGCGCCATCGGGACAGTGAACTCGCCTTGCTTGAGCGCCAGCTTGCGCGCGATCCCGCGAACGTCAAATTCCGCGCGGCGCGGCTCTGGTCGCTGCGTGGCCGGGCTAAGATCGATCTGGATACCGGCCAGGGCGATGCGGCACGCGTACGGCTGATTGCGGTACTTGGGCAACTCGATGCGCTCATCCGCCTAGACCCGGCAAATATAGAATGGCGCCATGTTCGCACACAGATCCTGAACGAAATCGACGAAAGTCGCGCAAAAACCCCGAAGGAGTGAAGACGATGGCAACAAGGCCCCTCTGCAACATGAGCACCTTCAAACCAGGCAGATATTTCGAGCAGCACGAACTGAATCCCGTCGGACCGATCTCCTATGACTACGAAGTGACGCGCTCTTTCCTCATCAGGGCGGAGACCACCACCGTGGCGGGGCCGCTGGATGATCTGACCATATCGATCTATCCGTTCGAGGAGGCCATTCCCGATGTGGGAACGCCCCATACAGTGTCGAAGACGTGGAGGGACGTCTTGCAGCACGTCCTGAATTCGAAGCCATTTATCGGGTCTACATCGCTCGACTTCTCCCTCGCCGTCAGGTCGCGCGTGATCTTGCTGCTTGCGGGAAAGTTCTGGCGATTCTCCAACACCATGGATCCGATGACGACCAAGTTCGATTTGGGCACGCAATATTTCGATCTGCAGCGGCACAAGCTGGACGGAAATGGTAACGCGGTCGAGGCCGGTCCGACGGACGACTGCCAATGCATCTCGTTTTTTACCGATCAGCCCTGTCCTTCCAGCTTAGGCGTTACTCACGGATTCAGTCTGAACATCGAACTGGTCAAGGGCGGCAAGGTCCTTCTGCCGATGACGATCGATCCGGACATCGAGAACAAGGGCGGCGGTTGATTGCTTGTCTGGGTCTTCGCCAGATCGGCGCCGCGGAAGGCGCGCCTAGCTTCATGGAATGCCGATGCCAGTTGACAAGCAGGTCCTGCTCTCGATCATCACCAATGCCCGCGCCGGGGCCCTGGATCATGCCCGGTTCCTTTTCGAGCAGGCTGGCTTGGCCGCCATCGTCGACGATGCGGCCGTGCTGAGTGTTAAGGGCCGCCTGCTCAAGGATATGGCCGGGCGCACGGCGGGCACGGCGCGGCTCCAGCTCTATGGCGACGCGGCGCAGGCCTATCGCCAGGCGGCGGATGCCGGTGGCGGCACCTATCCGCTGATCAACGCGGCAACGCTCTCGCTGCTCTGCGGCGCGGAAGCGACGTCGCGAATGCTCGCCGGGGAAGCGCTCGCGCGCGTCGCCGCACATCCCGACGAACCCGAAACCCCCTATTATCACGCTGCCACGCGCGCCGAGGCATTGGTCCTGCTCGGACGGAAGGAAGAGGCGCGGGCTGCATTGGGGGAGGCGGTTGCGCTCGCGCCACTGGCCTGGGAGGATCACGCATCGACGCTCCGCCAGTTCGCGATCATCCTCGACGCGCTGGGGCAGGACTCCGCCTGGCTCGACATGCTCCGGCCACCACGTTCGCTTCACTTCGGCGGACACATGGCCTTCCGGGCGCATTCCGGGGCGACAGCACTCACGCACGATGTGGCGGCGGCGCTGGAGGACGAGCGGATCGGCTTCGGCTACGGTGCGCTGGCTGCGGGCGCTGACATCATCGTTGCCGAGGCTCTGCTCGATCGCGGTGCCGCGCTGCACGTCATCCTGCCCGGCGGGACAGCGGGGTTCGCCGCGCTGTCGGTCGATCCGTGGGGACCGGAATGGCGCAGCCGCTTCGATGCGGCGCTCGCCCGAGCCGAGACAGTACGGACGGTGGAACCCCGGACAGTGCCCGACGAGACGATGATCGCGCTCGCCGATGAGATCGCCATGGGCAGCGCACTGGCCAACGCGCACCTGTTGGCGAGCGAGGCAGTGCAGTTGCTGGTCCTTGCCGATGACGGGGAGAGCCCGGTCGACAGCGCATCGGGTCGGGCGCGAACGGCCTGGTCGCGTGTGGGCCATCGTCAGAAGATTCTGCGTGCGCCGCGCGAAATCGTCGACGGGCCTTCCGCTGCCGAGGTAGCTTCCCGTTACCGTACGGCTGTGCTTGCGATCCGCGCGCCCGGTTCCGGAGAAGGGGGGCTTGCGGCGATCAAGGCAGCCCTCGATCGCTGCCCGACACCCGATGTCGCAGCCGCCTTCACCGGGAACGAGGTTGTCCTCGCCTATGACGATGTCGCCCTCGCGGTTCAGGCTGCGCTGGTCGTGAAGGGGGAAACTCTGCGCGTCGGTGGCCATTATGGCATCGCCGAGAGCGTGGATGATCCCTTTGCCGGATCGCTGCGCCTGATCGGCCGGGCGGTCGATCTTGCCTGCGCTGCCGCGGCGTCCGCACCCGCAGGAACGATCTGCGTGACCGACGACTTCGCCTCAGCGCTCGCGATCATCGCACCGGATGCCTCCCGCGTGGAATATGTCGGCGAGCTCGCCAGCCCGGCCGGAGAATCACCGGTCGGCCTGTTCGCGCTCAGGCTACCCGACCGGGGCCAGTCATAGGATCATCTCCTCCAGCCGCTGTGGCGCCACGACGGTAAGGCAGTCGCCGTCGCGGCGGATGATGCCGCGGCGTTCCAGCGCGTTGATCGTACGAGACGCCGTCTCGCGCGTGGTCGCGACGCGCAGCGCCAGGTCGGCGATCACCGGTGCCGGCCGGATCGACATCGTTGCACCGCTCCGTGCCTGGCGCAGCAATTCGGCATGGACGCGGCCGACCGCCGACAGGGCGGTGCGTTCGTACATGCGCTCGGTCGTCCGGCGCAGCCGCTGCAACAGCATCCGCGATAGCGCGAGACCGATACAGCCATAACGCTGGGCCAGCAGGGCGAGATCGCCCGAATCGAGCGTCAGTGCCCGTACCTCGTCCACCGCCACGACGTCCGCATCCTGGCGCACGGCTTCGGCTTCGCCGAGCGCGCCGAACAGATCTCCCGGTGCAAATTCGTGGAGCAGCACCAATTGCCCCTCGGCGGCATAGAGCAGGGCCTGGGCACGCCCGACCAGCAGCAGGAAGGTCAGCGCCAGCCAGTCGCCCTGCCGCAGGATGATTGCCGTCCGCGCATAGGAGCGGAGACGGCCGCGATCTGTCACCTGCTCGGCGACGTCGGCCGGGCAGGCAAAGACCCTGCTCACGAATGTCCTGGTCTCTTCGAGCTGCACCGCGCATTCCCCCGGGCGTTACCGCTATGAGAGACGAAGCGTGCTGCCTTGGCAATCCGTAACGCGCCGTCACCGGGCGCGGCGATCGACCGTCGCTATTTTGTCGTGGCTACCTTGCTGGGCTGGGTCTTGCCGCCCGGCGCCTGCGCGCCCTGTCCCGCGCTTTGCGACATTTCGGTGCGAACCTCGTCGGTGCGAATCCGGTCGAGCACGAACCATACTGCCGCCGACAGCAGGAACAGCAGCGCGAAGGTGATGAGCACGGGCACGGCTTCGTTGTCCTGCCCCGGACTCGCCTCTTCGGACTGATCAGTAACTCGCTCGTTCATACGGTCCCCCACATATTTGACAGGCGCAACGGCGGTGCGTCCCGCTGGTTCCCGACGGAAGATGCAGATCGCCCGGCAGCGGGCGCGTTGAGCCTCTGCCACACCGGTGATCGTGCGCCCCCCTAACAGAGCGATGATCGATATGGGAAGCCAAAGACGGTGGGATGGTCCCCGCGGGAGACGAAAATGCGTCGAACGCGACACGACGCCTGTCCATACGGCCTTATACTAAAGTCTAATCGCGACGGATCGCTGCCCAGCCTGGCAAATGCCTCAGGGAAGGGGCGTGAAACTTCCGTCGGGAATGATCGTTCGACCGAAATGACCGGAACCGAATGCGACTGGCTCGCCGACCGCAAATCCCTTTCTGATTCCACCGTACATATGCTTCGCGAGTGCTGGTTTCTCGCACGGAGCCTCGTTCCGGCGGGCAGGGTGCTGCGCCGCCGCCTCAACAACCGTGGTGGCGCGCGTATCCTGTTGCTGCCCGGTCTGTTCGCCACCGATGCCGCGATGCGGCCGCTGCGCATCGCGCTGCGCTATGCGGGCTATCGCCCTTATCGCTGGGGGCTTGGGCGCAATTTGGGGGCTTCGGCCGACCTGTTCGACCGGCTCGACCGGCGGCTCGATCAACTGCAGCGTCGGGACGACCGGCCTGTGATCCTGCTTGGCTGGAGCTTCGGCGGACTGATGGCGCGCGAATATGCGAAGGTCGCGCCACATCGCGTCCGCGCCGTCATCACGCTCGGCAGTCCGTTTTCGGGCGATCTCAGCGCAACCATGCTCGCGCGCGTCTATGAATGGATCGCAGGTCATCGGGTCGACGCGCCGCCGATCGAGTGTACCCTGTCCGAGAAGCCGCCGGTCCCGACGGTGGCGATCTGGTCGCGCTGCGACGGCGTGATTCCCGCGTCCGCCGCGCGCGGTGCGGTGGGGGAGGCGGATCACCGGATCGAAGTATCCTGTGCCCATCTCGCTTTTCCTTCGGATCGCGGTGCGCTGGCCGCAGTAATGGAGGCGATCGCGCGTTGTTGCCCGGAAGAGGTGATGCCCTTGTCGGCCCATCGACCAACGTTCGCGGGTGGCGATCTCGTCCAGGGTTTTGCTACCTGATTTCGCAAATCATCTCCATGTTAAGGCGCGGTGTGACGGCCGCCCCTAAGACGGAACCCTCCAATCCCTTGCGCGCGCGTCGGGCGCGACGAACGACGGAGCCGAAATGACTGCGCCAAAAGACAAGGCAGCAACGGGCGTTGCCGGGCTCGACGACATCACGGCAGGCGGATTCACCCGTGGCCGCCTCTATCTCGTCGAGGGCAGCCCGGGCACGGGGAAGACGACGATCGCCAGCCAGTTCCTGATGGCCGGCGCGGCAGCGGGCGAAAGCTGCCTGTACATCACCCTTTCCGAAACCGAGGAGGAACTGCGCGAAAGCGCCGGGTCCCATGGCTGGACGTTCGGCGACAATATCGAGGTGTTCGAGCTGGTGCCGCCTGAAAGCCTGCTCGATGAAGATCAGCAGCAGAGCCTGCTCTATTCCTCCGACCTCGAACTGGGCGAGACGACCAAGCGAATCTTCGAGGCGTTCGAGCGGGCGAAGCCGGACCGAGTCGTGCTCGACAGCCTGTCCGAAATCCGGCTGCTCGCGCAAAGCTCGTTGCGCTATCGCCGCCAGATCCTCGCGCTGAAACATTATTTCTCGCACCATGGCTCGACGGTGCTGATGCTCGACGACCTGACCACAGAGATCCTCGACAAGACGGTCCACAGCGTCGCGCACGGAGTGATACGGCTTGAGGAATTGTCGCCCAATTACGGCGCCGAACGCCGCCGGCTGCGCGTCGTGAAATATCGCGGCCAGCGCTTTCGCGGGGGCTATCATGATTTCGTGATCGAAACCGGCGGGGTGCGCGCCTTTCCCAGGCTGGTCTCGGCCGAACACAAGGGCAGCTTCGCCCGCGATCTGGTGCCGACCCGGCAAAAGGCGTTGAACGCGCTGCTCGGCGGCGGATTCGAGCGCGGATCGAGCACCCTCATCATCGGTCCCGCCGGCACCGGCAAATCGTTGCTGACCCTGACCTTCGTCGCTGATGCGGTCGCGCGGGGCGAACATGCCGCGTTGTTCATCTTCGACGAGGAGATGGGCCTGCTCACGGCGCGATCGAAGGCGCTCGGCATCGATCTGGCGGCGATGGTCGATAGCGGGTCGCTGACGCTCGAGCAGGTCGATGCGGCTGAACTGACGCCCGGTGAATTCTCCGAAAGGGTGCGCAATTGCGTCGAGCGGCACGATGCGCGGGTCGTCGTGATCGACAGCGTCAACGGCTATCAGGCGGCGATGCCGGAAGAGCAGGCGCTGATCCTCCACATGCACGAACTGCTGCAATATCTGAACCGCCAGGGCGCGACGACCTTTCTCACCGTCGCGCAGCATGGGCTGGTCGGCGACATGAAGGCGCCGGTAGACGTCACCTATCTCGCCGACACCGTGATCCTGCTGCGCTATTTCGAAGCGGCCGGGCGCGTACGCCGCGCGATCTCGATCGTGAAGAAGCGCACGGGGCCGCACGAGGATACGATCCGCGAGTTCAGGATCGGCGGCGACGGTATCGCGCTGGGCGAGCCGCTGACCCAGTTCCAGGGCGTGCTGCGCGGGGTTCCCTCGCTGGTGGGACAGGCGGGTGCCGGCATCGACGAGTTCGTCGCCGAATGAGGCCTGCATGAACCGAACCTCCGCCCGGCGCGCGATCATCCTCGCCCCGCACGGCCGCGACGCGATCATCGCGGCGGAGATGCTGCGCGAGGCGGAGATGGACGCGTCCGTCGCGCGCGATCTTCCGGCGCTGGTGGTGGAGCTTCGCGCCGGTGCGGGTTTCGCTCTCGTCACTGAAGAGGCGCTGCGCGGTGCCGATCTCCATCCGCTCGATGCCTTCCTGCGGGACCAGGAGGAATGGTCTGACTTCCCCTTCATCCTGCTCACCCAGCGCGGCGGCGGGCTGGAGAGGAATCCGGCGGCGGTGCGCCTGCTCGAGACGCTCGGCAACGTCACCTTTCTCGAACGCCCCTTCCACCCGACGACGCTGATCAGCCTCGCCAAGTCGGCAGTGCGGGGCCGGCTCAGGCAATATGAGGCGCGGTCCCGGCTGGCGGCGATCAACGCCAGCGAAGCGCAGTTCCGCGCCTTCGCCCAGGCGATGGCCAACCATGTCTGGACCTCGCCGCCGGATGGCAGGCTCGACTGGTTCAACCAGCGCACGCTTGACTATAGTGGTCTTGAGTCGGCTGCCCTGCTCGGCGAGGGCTGGGCAAGCATCGTCCATCCGGACGATGTTGCGGGCGCAGCCACCCTCTGGGCGGCATCGCTCGCTTCCGGTGCCGACTACGAAACCGAATTCAGGATCCGCAGGGCCGATGGCGAATATCGCTGGCACCTCGTCCGCGCGCTGCCGATCCGTGGCGAGGGCGGCAGGATTTTGCGCTGGATCGGTACCAATACCGATATCCACGGACAGAAACTGTCCGAGGCCGAGAGCCTGCGCGACCGCGACCGGTTGTGGATGCTGTCGCAGGATCTGATGCTGGTCTGCGATTTCGACGGCATCATCACCGCGGTGAACCCGTCGGCCACGCGACTGCTCGGCTGGAGCGAGGCGGAGATGGTCGGCCGCAACGTCGTCGATTTCCTCCATGCCGATGATGTCGCGACCACGGCCATGCAGATCGCCACCCTGTCCGCCGGGGCGACGACGCTGGCGTTCGAGAATCGCTATGCCAGCAAGCAGGGCGGCTATCGCCTGCTCGACTGGACGGCGGTGCCGGATGCCGGGCGCATCCATGCGGTCGGCCGGGACATCACCAAGGAACGCAGCCTCGCGCGGGACCGCGAGCGGATCTGGAACCTCTCGCCCGTGGTGAAGCTGGTCCTGTCGACGTCGGGCGAGGTTCATGCGGTGAATCCGTCCTGGACCAAGGTGCTCGGCTGGACGTCCGAGGAGACGGTCGGCCGAAGGATCACCGATTTCGTCGCGCCTGAGGAATTGTCGAAAAGCATGCTCGCTCTGGAAGAGCTGTCGGGTGGCGCACCGTTGCTTGAGGTCGAGCGAATCTACCTGAACAAGGATGGCGGCCGCTGTCGCCTGGCCTGGATCACCGTCGCCGATGGCGGCACGCTCTACAGTTTCGGGCGAGACGTGACCGCCGAACGCGAAGCCGCGGCAGCGCTTGTCGAAACCGAAGCGGCGCTACGCCAGTCGCAGAAGATGGAGGCCGTGGGCCAGCTGACCGGCGGCATCGCGCACGACTTCAACAACCTGCTGCAGGGTATCACCGGCAGTCTCGAGATCGTCCAGCGACGATTGGATTCGGGGCGGCCCGAGGGGATCGAGCGTTTCATCGCCGGGGCGACCAGCGCCGCCAACCGCGCTGCCGCGCTTACCCACCGGCTGCTTGCCTTCTCGCGCCGCCAGCCGCTCGATCCCCGCCCGGTGGATGCCAATCCGCTGATCGCGTCGATGGAGGATATGATGCGCCGGACGCTTGGCGAGCAAATCGACCTCGACTTGGTCCTCGCCGAGGATTTGTGGTGGACCCTGTGCGACCACAACCAGCTCGAGAACGCGATCCTCAATCTCGTCATCAACGCGCGCGACGCGATGCCGGACGGCGGCAGGCTGACGATCGAGACCTCGAACGCCGATTTCGACAAGGGATACACCGACCGGCATCGCGATCTGGAGCCGGGCCAATATGTCTGTATCCGGGTGACCGATACCGGGAGCGGGATGGACGCCGATACCATTGCCCGCGCTTTCGAGCCGTTCTTCACCACCAAGCCGCTCGGCCAGGGCACGGGCCTCGGCTTGTCGATGATCTATGGCTTTGCGCGCCAGTCGGAAGGGCATGCGACGATCGAGAGCGAGCCGGGCGTCGGCACCGGCTTCAGCCTGTGCCTGCCCCGTTATGCAGGGGTGGTCGAGGCGGAGGAGGCTGCACCCGAGGGAACGCCCGCTGCGCCGACCGACGCGGCGGAGGTGGTGCTGGTCGTCGAGGACGAACCTGTCGTGCGCGGGCTGATCGTCGAGGTGCTGACTGAACTGGGCTATCGGGCGATCGAGGCAGGCGACGGACCCGAAGGGCTTGAACGGCTGCGCGCGCGTGGCCGGATCGATCTGCTCATCACTGACATCGGGTTGCCGGGACTGAATGGCCGCCAGATCGCCGATGCCGGTCGGGAGCTTCGCCCTGGCCTCAAGGTGCTCTACATGACCGGCTACGCGGAGAATGCGGCGCTCGCGCCAGGATTCCTCCAGCCCGGTACCGGCATCATCACCAAGCCCTTTGCGATGGAGACGCTGGCGACGCGGGTGCGCTCGATCATCGAAACGCCGGTCGAGGCCCCGTCCGACGCCCCGGCACATGCGATGCCGTAGCGTAGTCGCGGGGAATCCGGTCGAGCCTTTGCGAAGAGAACGATTGTAAACGCATCCGCTGAATCAGTCGTACCCGATGTCTGCGGCTCGATGTGTCAGGCCAGCGGGCACATCCCCGCGCGCATCACAGGCGTGCCGTTGGTGAACCAGCGGCTTGAATCCTGCATCGTCGCGGTGTCGTGATAACAGGCCTCGCCCGTGCCGGTCGCCGGATCGAACCGGAACGTCCAGTTGAGCCCGCTGCAATCCCGTGCGTTGCAGCCGGCCGCGACGACCTTGCCGTCCTGCTCGAAGATCGGCTTCTCCGGGCCCCTGGTTTCGCTGAAATGCGCACGGATCGCGTTGTCGCGCACTGCCTCCGCCAGCGCCTTCGCTATGTCGGTGCGATCGAAAAACAGCACGCCGCGGACCGGGTCGTTCGGGAACTTGCCGACATAGGCGGTGGCCGGTGTCTGCGGCGTCTGTCCCGGCAACGGCGTCGCGGCGACTTCGCGCGGCGGCACGAAAATAGTGGTGGCATTGGCCGGCGCGACGCCCTCGCTTGGCCCGTTGCCGCACCCCCCGAGCAACAGGACGGCGAAGAGGATCGGGATGGCGCGGTTGCTGAAACGACTGGTCATGATCGATCAACGCCCCGCCTGGCCCGGCGGGTCCGCAAAATCGGCGGTCAGACGGCGCGCACGCCGCCTGCCAGCCAGCGCGCGCAGATCGGGCCGAGCTCTTCCGTGCTGCGCGTCTCGTAGTCGGCGACGTCGCGCGGGCTGAGCATATCGCGCCACCGGCCATTGATGCCTTTGTTGATGAAGGTCTGCGCGCCACCGTTCCAGAACGCGCCGCCCAGCGGCGCGACCCGGGTCGCATTCGCCTTCATCCAGTCGAAGCCGCAATGCCCGACCATCGCCGGGAAGCGTGCCGGATCGATCCGGATCTCCAGGAAGTCGGCTATACGCTTCATCTCGCCCGGCAGGTCCCGTTTCAGGTCCTCGAAATGAAGCAGCAGGACATTGGGCTGGTCCTTGATCGCCCACCAGCTTCGCACATGGTGCCAGAACGGCCAGAAGGGATCGCCGTCCTTGTCGAGCCAGGTCCGGAAATAGCGGGCGACGTCGGGATCGGCCTGCGGGACCGGCGGGCCGATGCGGCCGGGGCTGTCGTTGATCGCCGCATACCAGGCTGGCGTCGCATTGGCGTGGTGGTTGTGCAGGCTCCACACCACATCGCGGCCGTCGCGGGCGACATAGATGTATCTTGCCTTGTGGTCGAACAGCAGCGCGTCGACCGGCAGGTGCGTCTTCAGGAAGCGGCGATGCGTCTGGGCCTCGACCTGGCGCAGCGTCACCTCCCTGGGCGGTACGCGCAGGTCGAGCCAGGGGGACAATTCGGCGATATCCAGGTCGGGGTCGCCGTCGAACAGCAGCTGGCCGACGATCTGTTGAGCCCAGGTCGTGCCCGATTTGGCATAGGTCGCGATGACGATGTCGTCGTCACGAAACGCGAAATCGTTCCAGATCGTCGAGTCGATATGATGGTTGTGAATTTCGCGCGTCTTCACGGGCGCGCGAGACGCGAGTTGCGTTGCCATTGCTGCTCCGGTGCGGAAAAGAAGTCGCGTCCCGGTGCCGGAAAGGGTCGGCCTCGCCAATGCCGTTGCGCTCAGGAATCGACCAAGCGACCGGGGCGCTGTGCATCGCGGGGACTGCGCCGGTAGTCCCCGCGATGTGCCTGTTACGCCTTGTCCGCCTGGCTCTCCCGTTCGGCGGCGATGGCTGCTTTCTCCGCCGCGCCGATCGGTTCCCATTCCGCCCCGCGCGGCTCGCTGGTGGTGAAAGGCTGGCCGGGGCGGTAGAGGACGCCGCCGGTATAGACGTCGTGCGGCGCGGTGTAGGTCCTGGGCTGCTTCATGGTGTTGCTTCCCTTAGCGCTCACGGGTTGGTCTGGTTGCCTGCGGTCACGCCGGCAGTGATCTTGCCCAGCGTCGGTGCGGTGCCGGCAACGGTGTATTTCAGCCGCAGATAGCGTTCGTCGGTACCGACCGGCAGCTCGTCCGGCAGCAGCAGCTTCGCCCCCACGGCCAGATCGGCCAGCGCATAGGCGGGCGAGCTCCACACCGTCTTCGGCGAGGAGAAGCCGGCATTGTCGTCGGTCTCGATGCCGATGGTCAGCGAGGTCAGGTTGTTGAAGCTCTCGACCACGCTCGCGCGGATCGCGATCTCGCGGCACCGTCGTGGTCGACGGCCCCGATCCTTGTCCGAGGAGGCTCGAGAAGACGGACGTCATCATCGCGCGGCGGCGACGAACGCCATCCTCGACCCTTGGCGCGGTGGAGCCGCCATCGGGCAGCTTGAGCGCCTGGCGCTCGGGGATTTCTTGCGGCTTGGGGGGCTTTGGCATGCACATGCAGTGCCGAATAGGGGCTTTGGGGGAGGGTTTGAATCGAGGGG
>CZQE01000092.1_pt1 | contig 37426 bp, 33 predicted proteins | sample 734431 | NCBI WGS metagenome assembly CZQE01 (sample SAMEA3597869, study PRJEB11362) | hydrothermal vent metagenome | biome: marine hydrothermal vent biome; feature: marine hydrothermal vent; material: ocean water | place: Atlantic Ocean | collected 2010-09-19/2010-10-04
GGTTGCTTATTATCGCTCGTTCCTCACCCCGCTGATTGCCATGTCCGCAGTGCCTCTGGGGGTCATCGGCATCTTTCCGGGCCACTGGCTGCTGAAAACCGACCTTTCGGCGACCTCCATCGTGGGCATCATCGCACTGTCCGGCGTGGTGATCCGCAACTCGCTGCTCATCATCGACTTCATCCAGGATAACCAGAAACATGGCATGCCGCTGGCGGAGGCGGCGCGGATGGCCGGCGCGGTCCGCCTGCGGCCGATCCTGCTCACCACGCTTGCCATCGTGCTGGGCTCGGCGATCATGATCCCCGATCCCGTGTTCGGCGGCCTTGCGATCTCGCTGATCTTTGGCACGCTCGTCTCGACCGTGCTCACTGTCTTCGTGGTGCCGATCCTCTATGAGCGCCTCATGCGCGCATGAGGCGTCCGTCCCATGCCGCGGCCCTAGGAAAGACGTTTGCGACGCAGGCTGACGAGCACGAGGATCGCCGCGCGCCGGATCCCGGTAGCGGGGCTTCCAATTCGGCTTACGTCGCGTGGTCGATATGTTCCAGCAGCGCCGCTGGCGGCGCATGGTCCGGCCTTCTCGCAAGATTGCGATAATGCCACGCGGCCTCTTCAAGGATGGAATCCGCTTCGATCCGGGCGTCTTTGGGACGACTTGATCTCAGCCCGGCCAGTTCGGCGGGCGAAAGGCCGGCCCTGAGATCGCGCAGTGCTCAGCCGTTGGCGGGCTGTCGAATGCCCCGCGCGTCGTGAGGAGGGCGAGCCGATGGCCCACCCAGCCTCCCACAGCGGCGAGAAGCCCGGCGATCTCGGGCGAAATGCCCCCTGCCCCCCAGACCGTCGTGCCGACAGCACGGTGCCGGCTTTGGGTGGGGTCAAGGTTGGCAGCAAGTTCGGCCTGCCGCACTGTACCAAGCCGCTGCGCCATCGCGAGGGTGTCCATGCCCATCGTGCTGGCCTCGATGCGGGCGAGGACGCGGCGCTGGCATGCCCATTTTTTGGCGCCGTAGTGGTCTCGGCATAATTGCGCAGGACCGGATGCTGCGCCTTCGCCCGCCTGACCGCACAGGCATCGGCAACCGTGACGATTTCAAGATCGGCGCGCAGCACGGCGTTGGTGGGCAGGCCGAGCGTACGCTTCGCGAAGGCTCGGCCATCACGGCCCCGCCATCCCTCCTTCCCAGCCGCCGCCGAGCGCAAGGAACAGCCGAACGCGATCCGAGGCGATGGACGCATCCGAGGCCGCCAGCGCCGCTTCGGTTGTGGCAAGGCTTCGCTGCGTGTCGAGCAGTTCAAGACCCGTTCCAAGACCGCCCCGAGTCATCCGGGCTTGTAGCGCGGAAGCCCTCCCGCTCTCATCACGCGCGACCCTGAGCTTGGCATTCTGGTCCAGATCGCGGGCATAGGTGCTGAGGACCGTCTCGGTTTCGCGGAGAGCTGCGAGGACGCTGCCGTCAAATGCCGCCAGCGTCGCGCGCGCCGCTGCATCGCTTTCCGCGATCCGCGCCCTGGCGACGCGTCGGTTCGGGAAGGACCACGAGATGAGCGGGCCGAAGCTGAACCGCAACGCCGAATCGTCGACCAGCCCGCCCACGCTCCGCGAGGTCGTGCCGAGCGATGCGCCGAGGCTGACGCTCGGATAGAGGTCCGCCGTCGCCACTCCGATGCGCGCCGTCGCAGCCGCGAGCCGGCGTTCAGCTTCGCGGATGTCAGGCCGGCGCCGGATCAGCGCCATACCGTCGCCAATCGGCAGGGGGCGGTCGACGGAAGGGATGATCCGGCAGGTCGCGAGATCGGGCGGATAATCTTCGGGCGTCCGGCCGAGCAGCACGGCAAGGCTGAATAGTGCAGCTTTGCGGCCTGCCTCGATCGGCGGCAGCGCTGCCTCGAGCTGAGCCAGGAGCGCGCGCGAGCGGGTGGCGTCGAGGTGCGTGTAGAGGCCAGCGCGCACGCCTCTTTCGGTGAGCGCGAGGCTTTGCCGCTGCAGTTCGACCGAATGGCGGGCAACGGTCATCCGCGCGCCGGCCGCGCAGGCATCTCCATAGGCGCCGACCACTCCGGCCACGACCGTCGTGCGCGCAAGGTCATAGGCGGCGGCCTGCGCTTCCGCATCGGCCTGCGCGGCCTCGATCGTGCGCCGAATCCGGCCCACGACGTCGAGTTCATAGGATATGCCGACGCCGGCGTCGAAGGTTGCATGGGTCCCGTTGGGCGAGCCGAGACCGAGATTGGACGGCTCGCCCACCGATACGCCGCCCGCCGTGGAAGTCTGGACGCCCACGCCGGCCTCGACCTCCTGGACAATCGCGCGCGCGCGTTCGAGATTGGCCGCCGCGACCCTGAGGTCGGTGTTGGCCTCGATCGCTTCCTGGACGAGCGCATCGAGCTGGGGAATAGCGTAGAGGCGCCACCAGCGCTGGGGCAAGGGTTCAGCCGAATAGGCGGGCGATTTTCCTTCGGCAAAGCTCGCGGGCCGATCCGAGATGCCTGCGGGCAAGGGCGGCGCCCGATAGCTGGGGCCGACCGTGGCACAGCCAGCGAGCATCAGCGCGCCCATCAGTCCGAGCGGCCTTTTCGTTCCGACGCGCCCCATCGTCATTCGCTCCGGCCGGGGCCGAGCGCATTTTCCGCGCCATTGAGCGTCACGGTGACCGTCCGGCCCGCGATCAGATCGATGCCGGGCGGCACCTTGTCGATGGCGATCCGCACGGGGATGCGCTGGGCAAGACGGACCCAGCTGAAGGTGGGATTGACATTCGCGAGTAGCGTTCCGGACGCGGTCGTCCGTTCGCGATCGTCAATGCCCGCCGATCGGCCTTCAACATGGCCAGAAAGCGGCCTATCCTCGCCCATTACCCGGATCGTGACGCGGACGCCGGGGCGGATGTGCGAAAGCTTCGTCTCCTCGAAATAGCCGGCAACGTAGTAGCTGTCGGAATCGACCAGCGTCATCACGGGCTGCCCGGCGGCGGCATAGGCGCCGGGGCGGAGCGAGAAATTGGTGACGATGCCGTTGACCGGCGCACGCACCTCGGCGCGCGCCAGATTGATGCGGGCGAGATCGCGATCAGCGATCGCCTGGGCATAGCGTGCGCGGGCCTCCTCGGCGGTGGAGCGGCGGTCGTCACGTTGCTGCCCCGAGACGATATCAGTGAGGGCCTGATAGCGGCGGCTCTCCCGTTCGGCGGCAGTTAATGTCGCGCGGGCGGTGGCAAGCGCGGCTTCGGCCTGCTCGACGGCATTACGCAGCCGAACATGGTCGATGCTGAACAGGATGTCGCCGCGCTTGACCACCTGGTTGTCGCGAACGTGGACCTGCTCGACCCGGCCCGACACGTCTGCCGCGAGCGGGACCACATCCGCCCTGATCTTCCCGTCGCGCGTCTGTGGCGCGTAGGTGTAGTAATTAAAGAGGTGCCAGAAGACGAACACGCCCGCACCCACCACCAGCAGGGTGAGCAAGGGCTTGAGCAGGCGGAGGAGGGTATCGCGATCTAGGGTCATGGCGGGCACTTCAGGATGCGGTGACAAGGCGTAGAGCCAGAAAGGCGGTGCCGGTCAGGATGAGGAACAGGGCGGTGTCGAACAGCGGGCGCTGCCAGACGAGGCGGTAGAAGCTGATGGACTCGAGCACCCGCGACAGCAGCAGGCGCATCGCGAAGCCGAGGATCGCGCAGAGGAGCAGCGGCGAAACGAACACGCCCGCGATGTCGATTTCGCCGATCATGTCGCCGGTACCCAGGCCGGCGCGCGCTCGAACAGGGCGATGCGCAGGCCCGCTAAGGCATGAATGGCGCGGTCGGGGCGAGCGCCGGGCGAACCATCTCCCGGCCAGAGCGCATCAAGTGCTTCGTCGATGAGCGCGAGCAGACGGGACGACGGCTGCGGCTTGTCGAACTCGCTGCGGAGTTGATCGAGAACCCGATCCGTCGCCTGCCGCCCATCGGCGGGAAGCGCGTTGCCCATCGAGCGCAGGTCGGCGACGTTCGCGCCGACCCGCAGCCGGATGAGCAGGCCGGCGCTCCGCTCGACCTGCCCGGCTGCGGCAAGGCGCGCCGTCACCACCGAAATGCGGTCGAGCGCCCGCTGGACATAGCTGTCCCGCAACCGTCGGCTGGGCGACCGGCTCAGCCGCGCGATCTCGCGCGCTTCGATGCGGAGGACGCGCTGAAGCTGATGCTGCACGCCCCAGGTACGGAACAGGCCGGCGCCGAGAATGGCGGTGAATATGCCCAGCATGCTGGCGACGCTCGCCTCGACGAAGGTTCCGAAATCGGGCGGCGAATAATGGCCCTGGAGATTGATGTTGCTGAGCCCGAAAGCGAGGAGCAGCGTCGCCATCGGACTGACGGCCGCCCAGACGCCCAGCGGCAGCATGAACAGGCCCATCATCATCGCAAAGGTCGCGAAATCGGCAGCGAGCGGGAGCAGGCCATAGCACAGGATCCCCGCCAGCAGGGTCGCGAGCAGGGCGAAACGCGCGAACATTCCGATCGCTCGGCCAGGCTCGTCGCCGCCGCCGAAGAAGGCCAGCGCTATCGTGCTGAACAGGACGGCGTTCGCGCCCTGATGCCAGCCCGTCGCATACCAGAGCCCGCAGAGGAGGGCGTAGGTTACGAGGATTCCCGCCGCGATCCGGGCAGCGTGATCAATGTCGGGGTTGAGCGGAAACGCCCGCGTCTCGCTGACTGTTCGCGCGAGCGCGGGCGCAAGCTTCGCCTTTCCGCTCAACGCCGCCTCGATCCGCGAGACTTCGCTCCAGAGCGTCAGCATTTCGGTCAGCATGTCGGCCAGCGCATCATGAACGAGCTGCTGCCACGCGCGCGCGTCACTGGCATCGAGCGGAAGCGAGCGCACGGCATCGGCCAGATCGGGTGGCGGTTCCGTACCGGCATCGAGATGGGCCCTGGCCGTGGCGAGAGAGGGTCGGAGGGCCAAGCGCTCCGCTTCGCCAAGGCCCGCGATGCGGCTGCCGATCGCGGAAAGGAGCGGGACCATGCGCAGCAGGCGTTGCTGGATCGCGAGCGCGTGCCGCAGGTCATCGCGATGGATCGTCGGATCGTAGCGCAGCGCTCCGGTCAGCTGTGACAGGGATGTGATGTCGGCCAGCGTCTTTAGCCGGTCATGCTCTCCTTGGGCGTCCGCCTCATGGCCATCAAGGACATCCTTCGCCCAGGTCTCGATGCTGGGCAGCCAGCGATGCAGGCGCGCGCGTAGCGCACCTTCAAGAGAATGCGGAGCGATCACGCCGTCAACGAGGGTCGTCGCGAGGATGCCGAGGGTGATTTCGCTGACCCGCGCCACAACGGTATCGAACATGATCTCCGGATGATCCACACCGGCGACCGCCACCAGCATGAGCGTGATCGCGAAAAGCTGGAAGCCGTAGCTGCGCGGCGTGCGGTCGAGGAAAGAAATACCGAACGCCAGGGTTGCCACGATTCCCGACGCCGCGATCAGCAGCAGCGGCGCGCTCGCAAACAGCGCGACCATGGCAAGCGTGACGAAGCCGGCGCAGAAAGTTCCGGTGAAGCGATAGACGGCCTTCGACCGGATCGCCCCGCTCATGGAGTTCATGCAGACGCAGCAGGTGACAAGTGCCCAGTAAGGATAGGCAGGCCGATCCGCACCGCTATCGCGAATGCGATCATGCCCGCGACGAACAGCTTAACAGAGAAGATCAGCTGATCGGCGCTGACTTTCATCGGCCCGTCCGCGCCTGCTGCAGGAACTGACCGATCCGTTCCTCGAACAAACGCAGCGTGCGCGTCGTCGTTTCGATGTCCTGCGAAGGAAGATCACCAAGGAGATCGTCGCGGAGCCGCGTGACCGCCTTTTCCATCTTCTTCGCAAGGTCACGACCTTTCGGCATGACATGGATCGTCTTGATGCGCCGGTCGTCGGGAGAATCGCGCCGCTCAAGCAGGTTGGCGGCTTCGGCCTGGTCGAGAATGCGCACCATGCCGCCCGGATTGACCCCGACTTCCTCGGCCAGCGCGTTCTGCCTGACACCCTTGTCTCCATGACGGGACGCCAGAATGAGCGCCGAAATGAGCGATGCGGGAAGTCCGAAGTCGGCGAGTGCGAGACTGACTGCCTGAACCCATACACGCCGGATCTCCTTCACGAAATGGACCTCGATCCCGAGATCGTCGATAATCGCCCAATCCTTCAGGTTCCGATACAGCCGGTCGGTCTTCTCGACGAGCAGGATCCCGATATCGGGATCGCGGTGGAGATGGCGCAGCATCTCGCCGAAGGCGGTGCGCCCGGCCTTCTTCGCCGTCTCGACGTCCACATGTGTGCTGGCGACGATTATCCCGTTGAGCGCCGCATAATCCTCGAGGAGTTTCATCTGCGCGGGAATCGAATAGCCCTCCCGCTCCTGGTCCGGTGTCGACACCCGTGTATACAGAACTGCCTTTCTGGCGCCGGAGCTGTGGTCAGTCTTCGTCTTAGTCCGCTTATATCGATTTCCGGGATTCCTCGGTCTCGCCAACGCTATCGCTCCTGCTTCATTACCCTCGGGAGCCGAGGCCTATAGGCACCGATTTCGATTCATGTCCGTAACATTTTTCGTCTATGATATTGAATCTGTGGGACTCGCTTCGGACAAAGCCACATCCCTCAGCGTAGCTTGTGGACGGTGCAGCCGCGCGCAGCCTTGAAATTCAATCGCGGATAGAATATATCCCCCGATCTAGGGAGATATTTATGCCAAACGCTTTCACGACCCGCGAGGTAGCCGAACTGGCCGACGTGTCCGTGCGCGCCATCGACAAGGCGATCGAAGAGAATGTTCTGATCGGCATCCGCAGCGTGATGTCACGCGGCAAGCTGCGACGGATGCTGCCGCTTCACGCGGTGCCATACGCCGCGATCGTAAAGCGCCTGCCTATGACCCTCGGGCGGATCGAGAAGAGGAACTTGGCGCGAGCGCTCGCTTCCCGCTCCCCTGCCCTCATGACGAGCGAAGCGCTCGAGATCGCACCCGCCGTATCGGTGGATGTTCCTCGCCTGGTCGACCGTGATCTTGCGGAGCGGGCAGCAAACTATGCGCGGGCGCGCGATGTCCATATCGAGGAGAACCCGGACATCCTCGGTGGCACGCCGGTCATCAAGGGAACGCGTCTCAGCGTCTACGCCATCCGCGGCCGGCTGGACGGTGGCGAGAGCATCGATGCAATCGTCGACGACTATCCGAGCCTGAGTCGCGAAGCGGTTACCACAGCGCTGCTCTATGCCCGTACTCACCCACTCGTCGGGCGTCCGGGTGGGCGGCCCTGGAAGAAGGCTGCTTGAGACTCTTCATCGACGAGTGCCTCTCGCCCGCGCTCGCCCGACATCTCAATCAATCCGGTGCGCATGATGCCCTGCATCCGCGCGACTATGGGCGTCTGGGCGAGCGCGACGATGAAGTGCTCGCCCGTTGCCTCACCGAGGATCGGGTGATCGTCACCGAGAATGCCGCCGACTTCCGTAAGCTCGTGGCGCGCGAAGATATCCATCCAGGCTTGATCATTCTGCCCAACGTCACCCGCGACGCATCGCTGGCGCTGCTGCTTGCCGCCATCGCCTATCTCAAAACGCTCGGATCTCCCTCGGACGTGATCGTGAACCATGTCCTGGAGATCGACGTCGATGGGTCGGTCCGTCTCTATCCGCTTCCCTGATTTGGTTGGTCGCTTCCCGCTGCAAACCAGTGCACCGCTCCGCGCTTAGCGGCACAACGACATCCTAAACCAAACGACAGAGAACCGATTTGTCATCCCGTTTTCAGAGCGATTCCAGACTCGATTATATTCACCGAGCAAAACGTCACACCAGACGCGACATTCTTGCCGGATAATATAACCGAGGCAAATGATGGTCCGCTGACAGCTTCATGGGGAGCAATCCACACTTATCGGCACCAGACTGCCGGATGCGGTACGTCAGTGCCCTCCCCATTGCGCGACCGAGAGCGTGTCGTCATTCTCGCCACAGACCGATTTCCTGCTCTGGCGCATCATCAGACATTGGTGAGGCCCACCAGAGATCGATCAGGGGATGCATATCGCAAGTTACGCCGGTACAATTGAACCTGGACTCGAAGGTGCTACACGCGTATCTGCTCAACCCGGTACGAGGGCCGCCTGCCCGCGTAGGGTATTGAGGATGGCGGCATAGGCATCGACGCCGTGGCGGCCAGCGGTTCCGATGACGGATCGGACTGCGGCAAAGAGATCGGCACCCCAGTCGGAGCGGAAGCCACCTGTGACTTTGCGATAGGTGGCGGTTGGGCGGAGTTCACGCTCAGAGCCGTTATTGTCGGGCGGGACTTCGGGGTGGATGAGGAAGGTGAAGAGGTCGCCCCGGACTTTGCCATAACGTTTTCGCAGGCGCTTGCCGTGGCGATTTTCGGGGGCGAGCGCCATGATGGCGTCGAGGTTGTTGTCAAGGCGTCGGCGGTATTCGCGGCGGGTTGTTTCTGCCAGATCATGGCGTCGGCGGGCGATCACCACGGCGCGCAGCAGCAGCGCCTTCATGCGCGGGGCGAAGACGCTGTCGCCGGCGTCGATGGCAAACTGGCAGTTGCGGAGTTGGTGGGCGAGGCAGACCTGCCAGGCATCGGCATGACCCTGCTGGGCGCCGTACAGATCCGAGACCCAGATGGCGGGACGATGGCCGTCCATCACCTCGGTGACGACAGCGGCACCCCGGCTCTTGCGGATGACGTGGATGACCACGGCGTCGTTCTGGAACACCCAGTTCCAGCAGGTCTTGCCGTCGATCCGCACGCTTGTTTCGTCCGAACACACCACGCGCGAGCGGCGAAGGCGGGCGAGGATGGCGGCGGTCTCGCTATCGAAGCAGGGCTTGGCACGCTGGAACATGGCATCCAGCGCGCCCTCGCTGATCGTCAGCCCGAACAGATGTGCAAACAGGCGGCACAGCCGCTGATAGCTGATCGCGTGGGTGAAACGCAGATAGAGCGCCGCAGCGACGATACCGGGACTGAAGGGTGAACCCTCCTCCATGCCTTCGGGCACCGCCGCCAGCGTCGTCTTGCCACAACAGCGGCAGTGACCGGCATAACGCGCCACCTGCGTCACCACCGGGCGAACCGGTGGCAGATCGATCTTATCGTAGTGCCCGTGCAAAACATGATCATCGTCGCCAAGCGGGGTACCGCAGTGGCCACAGGCGGCCGCCTTGTGCCGTCACGAACTGATCGGGATCAGACGCTAGCGGACGACCACCGCCTTTGCGTCCCAGACTGGCCTTGCGCGGGCCGTCCCGCCTGATCTTGGCAGCGCGGTTCGCCTTCTGCCCCTTCGACGGCGGCACGCTCGAATTGCACGGCGTCTTCGGCGGCTCGTTCAGCTTCGCCTCCAACGTGGCCACCCGCGCGGTCAGCGCCTGTACCTGCGCCCACAACGCATGGATCAACGCATCTTTCTGCTCGTGCGAAAGCTGGGACAGGTCAGGCAGCGGTTGCATCCGAAGGCTGAATCAAGCCTGCGGCCCCTTGTCAACCAAAGTTCGGCTTCCTGCCTGCCGCGCGTCAATTAGCATGAGCCGTGACGGCCGGCCAGGTCATGGAAGGGCCACCCGCCTCGGTCAGGCACGGGGTTGAGCAGTTACCTACACGCTCGACATGGCGAGTGATGAACCCTTGAGTTCGGTGCTACGAAAGTACCCGGAGCCATGCCTTGAGTATATGCCTAACGAAGTCACGCTGCATCGGCAAATGCGGCGCGGTATCGCTCGACCATTTTTCGAGATTCTATTGAAGGAATTCTGAAAAAGTTCGATACGTGTCCAATTTGGGTCACCAACTCACGCGCGATCGTCTTTTTTTGCGTATTTTCAATAACTTACAGTTCGACACGGTAATTTTTGAAGCGTCGGCGATTATTTCAAATTTCAACACATTGAAAAACAACGATTTTCTTTCAGCCATTGTTCGATTCCCGTGCGGTCCTTCTGCAACGCGAGACCGACCGGTAACGGTAAATGGTTCCGAGCACGCCCTGCCCGTTTTCGCGACGGCGCTCATTTTCGTATGAAAAGAGAGCATTGTCTTTGCGATCTCACCATAGGCTGTAGGCCGGACTAGCATCACACTTATCCTTTCTTCTGGCTCGCCGGTGACGCCTTCGCAGACGCTCGAGTCGATCCGATGTCTCGGTCTGCCTCATCCATTTTCCGTTCACAATGACCAGGGCATTGCCGTGCCGAAACCGGCATTTGAATGCCGCTTTGTGCGTAAAACCGCTCAAAATGGCCCTGATACGGCCCCCTTAACGCAGAAGGAGCGCGTTCAACTTTCCATCTACACAAGCGGGCGCGTTACGGCGGAGCACGTTACAACTCACGCAAGAGCGGCTCCGCGCGCGGAGAGGCGAAAGCCCACCACGCCGATCGCAGCGGATGGAGGAGTGAGTAATTCCGAATCATCCACCTCCAATGCCTGGGAAAGAGGATGCGCTCTCTGCGCCTCAGGTCTAGACCAATGAAAATCCGGCGGGGGGCCGGCGCATTGAACAATGGGGGATATTGGTGGGCGTTGAAGGTCAAGCGGTCATAAACTGCGGTGCCATTTTCTTAAGAGGCGATTTGCACCAGACCATGATTGGACAGGCTGGCGTCCGCGGCGAGAAAAATCATGCTGTGTGAATTTGCTGGCCGCTTCCCACGCCTCCTCGCCGAACAACTCGAGCGTGACCGGCATCTCACGCGCAATTTCCGCGAGGAAACGATGATGCCGTTGAGCGCTGCATAATCCTCGACGAGCTTGATCTGCGCAGGGATGGAATAGCCCTCCCGCTCCTGGTCCGGTGTTGATACCCGTGCGTAAAGAACCGCTTTTCTGACTCCGGAACGTCCATCAGTCTTCGTCTTGGTCTGCTTATATCGATTTCCGGCATTCCTCGGTCTCGCCAACGCTATCGCTCCTGCTTCACTACCCTCGGGAGCCGAGGCCTATAGGCGCCAGTTTCGATTCATGTCCGTAACATTTTCGCCTACGATATTGAATCTGTGGGACTCGTTTCGAACAAAGCCCCGTCCCACAGCGTAGCTTGTGGACGGTGCAGCCGCGCGCAGCCTTGAAATTCAATCGCGGATAGAATATATCCCCCGAACTAGGGAGATATTTATGGCAGATGCTTTTACGACCCGCGAGGTAGCCGAACTGGCCGACGTGTCCGTGCGTGCCATCGACAAAGCCGTCGAGGAGAACGTCCTGACCGGCATCCGCAACGTGATGTCGCGGGGCAAGCTGCGGCGAATGCTGCCGCTTCACGCCGTACCCTATGCCGCAATCGTGAAGCAGCTACCCATGACCCTTGGGCGGATCGAGAAAAGGAACCTGGCGCGAGCGCTCGCCTCCCGCTCCCCTGCCCTCATGACAAGCGAAGCGCTGGAGATCGCAACCGCGGTATCGGTGGACGTTCCCCGGCTGGTCGATCGTGACCTTGCGGAGCGGGCGGCAAGCTATGCGCGGGCGCGCGATGTCCATATCGAAGAAAACCCGGACATCCTTGGCGGCACGCCGGTCATCAAGGGAACACGTCTCAGTGTCTACGCCATCCGCGGCAGGCTGGATGGCGGCGAGAGCATCGATGCGATCATCGACGACTATCCGAGCCTTAGCAGGGAAGCGGTCGCCACAGCGCTGCTCTATGCGCGCACCCACCCTCTCGTCGGACGTCCGGGTGGGCGGCCCTGGAAGAAAGCTGCTTGAAGCTCTTCATAGACGAGTGCCTCTCGCCCGCGCTCGCCCGACACCTCAACCAGTCCGGCGTACATGATGCCCTGCATCCGCGCGACTATGGGCGGTTGGGCGAGCGCGACGATGAGGTGCTCGCGCGCTGCCTCGCCGAGGACCGGGCGATCGTCACCGAGAATGCAGTCGATTTCCGCAAGCTGGTGGCTCGGGAAGATATCCATCCTGGCCTGATCATCCTGCCCAACGTCACCCGCGATGCATCACTGGCGCTGCTGCTCGCCGCTATCGCCTATCTCGAAACCCTCGGATCACCCTCGGACATCATCGTGAACCATGTAGTTGAGGTCGATACGGACGGTGCAATGCGACTCTATCCGCTTCCGTGAAGCTGGACCGCAAAACCTGTGCGCCGGTCGCCACCAACTGGGAGCAGCATGTCAAAGCCTCCCCCATTTGCGCGGACGTAATTATATTGAACGTGCGAACCGCATCGTGAGGGGAGACATACCCGCCATAGAATATAGCGTTCGCGCAGGGTATCGCTTCAGGAGCGTGACTGGAAAAGAGATGTACCAACCCCGCAAATCGGCATCAGACTGCCGAAAGCGGCACGTCAGTGCCCTACCCCTTGCGCGGCCGGAAGCGACTCATCATCCTCGTCCCAGATCGATTTCGGGTCTCGGCAATCATCCGTTTCGGGGTGAAGCCATCAAGCGCGGTGTCGGTTGAGCAGATACATATCGCAGGACAGGCAGGTGCAATTGAACCTGGGCATGAAGGTGCTACACGCTCGCTCCGTCGAGTGATGAACCCTTCACGTTCGGTGCCACGAAAGCACCCAAGGCCATATCTTGAGCATATGTCGAGCAAGCTACGCTGCATCAGAAAATGCGGCGCGATATCGCTCGACTATCTTTCGCGAATTTATGGAGGGAACTCTGAAAAAGTTCGAGACGTCCGCAAGGAGGATCACCATGGCGCAATTTTCTGCGTGCCATAACGATATCCTCTTTTGAGATTTTGCGCTTAGCCGCATCGCGGGCGATCATTAAGACCTGCGCGCTTGGCGTAGTCCCTGACCATCTCCAGGGCTCTCACGGCAATCGCTTCGATGGTCCGATCATCAAACGCAGATTCTGCGAGATGGCGGCAGGCTTGCCGAATCGGTCATGGTGGAGCGTGACTGCCTTGCGTGGCCCCTTCTTGATTTTGGCCGGCCAGCGAAGCCTCGAAAGCCGCCCTCGATTCTGCGACCAGCGCCGGAAGGGCCGCCGGGTCGATGAATGCGTCCGCCTTGCCGGCCTCGCGGCGTGCCTCCCGATCGAGCACGTCCGCCATTTCGGGATGACTGGTCAGGAGAATGTCCGCCCGCATCGCCGCGAGCTTGGCAAACGTCGCGCGAAAATCCCTGACAATCCCGGGATAGGCGCGGTTCCCGACAAGGCTATTGCCGGCGACCGTGATGCTGCACAGGAACAAGACGCGGCGCGGCCTGCCACCGTCCCGGATCGTCATGCTCCAGCTCGTACACCCCGGCGTATGCCCCGGGGTAAGATGCGCCGTCAGCATCGTTCCACCCAGGCGGATCGTCTGTCCGTCCCGGACGATCCCGTCCACCTTCACCGGTGGAAATCGCCTGACGCCATAGTTGGTGTCACCTCGAGGCGTGCCATGTTCAAGCGCCCATCGATCTCGGGCGCTGGCCAGGAAACGCGCTCCCGTATCCCGCTTGATCTGCGCCAGCGCCCCGACGTGATCGTCATGGGCGTGATCGCTGATCAGCAGACTGACATGGCGAAGCGGGACCCCCAGGCTTTGGATATTGCGTTCGACCAGCGCAGCATTCCCGGCGAGGGTCCCGTCCAGCAGGACCGCCCCTTGCGTGGTGACGATGAGATAGGCCGCGAGGCCTTTCGTCCCGACATAATAGATGGCACCCGCGATACGGAAAGGCTTGACCGGAGCCGACCATTCCGGCGGGTCAGTCGCCCAACCCGGCGATGCAGCCATCGCGATCATAATCGCGGCAAGCATCTGGAGCCCCGCGCGAAACCTGTGGCCGATTTTCATTCCGCAAGCCTCCCTGGCGCGCTCTCGAGGAGACTTGACCCAAAAAACCTGAGCGGAACAAAAGATCAAAATTTGGCCGGGGCATGAATAAATCTAGGGATCTGCGGGCTTTCGAGCCATCCACCCGCATCTGCCGGCCATTGAACGACGCGCGCTAGGCGGCCAACGCCCGGCCGACCAGTTGAAAGAAGGCGCGTCCGTCAGTGCGGTGTGCGCCGGCCCATTCCGGATGCCACTGCACTGCCAGCACCGGCGCGCCATTGGGGCGGGCCGAAAAGGCCTCGATCAGCCCGTCTTCGTCAGCGCGTGCTTCCACCGCCAGACCGACGCCGAGTCGTTCGATACCCTGGCGATGCACCGAATTCACCGTCAGCCGCGCGACGCCGGTCGCGCCAGCGAGCATGCCGTCAGGGCTGAGCGTCACCATATGGTCGTGGGCGAACAATGCGTCGAACGGAACCTCGTCGCCCAGATGGTGGCCCGCGAGATCGCGGGTCAGGGTGCCGCCGAACAGCACATTCAGTTCCTGCAAGCCCCGACAGATTCCGAAGACCGGCCTGCCCGCTTCGATCATCCGACCAGCCAGTGCGAACGCAACCTCGTCGCGTTCCTCGTCAAGCGGCGTTTCATCAGGCCGATGCCCACCGTAACGCCGCGACGCGACATTGGATCTCGACCCGGTCAGCAACAGGCCGTCGAGCCGCTGCGCCAGCGCCGGGGCGTCAAGCGCGTCGATCAGCGCCGGCACCAGCACTACCGTGGCGCCGGAGATCTGCGCGAGCGGCTGGATGAACCGGCTCGCCACAACCTGCACCGGACGCTCAGCGATCTCGTTGCAGCAGAGCACACCGATCAGCGGCTTCATGAGTCAGGTCCCGCACATCGAGGGAGATCGACGAAGCACGAAAGGCCGCGCTCCCCGTCCCGGCTTTCGCACCGACCCGGTTGCACCATAGTCGGCGTGGAGGGCAGCTGGGCCTTCACGACAGCGGTCAGTCCGCCTGCCCGGGCTGTGGCACGGTGCGCAGATAGGGTGTGTGCTCGGTCCAGCCATCGGGGAACAGAGCGCGCGCCTCCTCGGTGCCGAGCGACGGGAGGATGATCACGTCGCCGCCCTGCTTCCAGTCAGCCGGCGTGGCGACCTTGCTTCGGTCGGTGAGCTGGAGGCTGTCGATCGTGCGCAGGATCTCGTCGAAATTGCGCCCCGTCGAGGCCGGATAGGTCAGCGTCAGCCGAACCCGCTTCGCCTGATCGATCACGAACACGCTGCGCACCGTGGCGGTATCCGAGGCATTGGGGTGGATGAGCCCGAGAAGGTCGGCGATGCGACGGTCGACATCGGCGATCAGCGGGAAGTTGAGCGCCGCGCCTTGAGTGCGTTCGATATCCTTCGCCCACTCGATATGCCGGTCGACCGGATCGACCGACAGACCGATTACCTTGACCCCGCGCTTGTCGAACTCGGGCTTGAGCCTCGCGACCGCGCCCAGTTCGGTGGTGCAGACCGGGGTGAAATCCTTGGGATGCGAGAAGAGCACGACCCAGTCGTTGCCGGCCCAGCGGTAGAAGTCGAGCGGCCCCTCAGTCGATTCCTGGGTGAAATTGGGGATGGTGTCGAAGAGCTTGAGGGACATGACTACGCCTCCGTTGCTTGGGGTTCAGGCCGGTACGAGACTGGTGCCCGCCTCCCCGCGGAACCGTTCCAGATCGAGGATGCCGGCGCGCTTCGCCACGATCGTGGGGACCAGCGCCTGGCCGGCGACGTTGACCGCGGTCCGGCCCATGTCGAGGATAGGATCGATCGCGAGCAACAGGCCCACCCCTTCAAGCGGCAAATGCAGCGTCGACAGAGTGAGAGTCAGCATCACTGTGGCGCCGGTGAGTCCGGCAGTGGCGGCCGAACCGATGACCGAAACGAACGCGATCAGCCCATAATCGGTAAGGCTCAGCGACACCCCGTAAAACTGCGCCACGAAGATCGCCGAGATCGCCGGATAGATTGCCGCGCACCCGTCCATCTTGGTGGTGGCGCCCAGCGGCACCGCGAACGCCGCATAGGCACGCGGCACGCCCAGCGCCTGCTCGGTCACTTCCTCCGTCACCGGCAGCGTGCCGACCGACGATCGCGAGACGAAACCGAGCTGGATCGCCGGCCATGCCCCGGCGAAGAAGCGCAGCGGATTCAGCCCGTTCACCGCCAGCAGGAGTGGATAGACGACCAGCAGGACGAGGCCGAGGCCGATATAGATCGCCGCCGCGAACGATCCGAGCGCTGAAAGCGCGTCCCAGCCATAGCGGATGACCGCGTCGCCGATCAGCGCGGCGCTACCGATCGGCGTCAGCGCAATCACCCAGCGCAGCAAGCGGCGGAAGATCGAGAGTGCAGAGGCATTGAACGCGAGGAAGCTCTCACCGGGCGCCCCCACCCGGACCGCCGCCGCGCCGATCGCGATGGCCGCAACGATGATCTGCAGGATGTTGAACGACAACGCGGTCTTCGCCACCCCCGCATCGATGCTGGTGGCTGCCGACAGCCCCAGGAAATTCGCCGGCACGAGCCCCTTGAGGAAATCGAGCCAGGAACCGCTCCCCGATGGCGCCCTGGCTGAAGCTGCGTCGACGCCGGCGTGAAGGCCAGGCTGGATCACCAGGCCGAGCGCGATACCGATCAGCACCGCGATCAGCGCGGTCACCGCAAACCAGGCGAGCGTCCGCGTGACCAGCCTGGCGGCATTCTCAAGATCCCGAAGCGCGGCGATCGACGCGACGATCGCGGTGAAGACCAGAGGCGGCACCAGCGCCTTGAGCAGCTGCACGAAAATCTGGCCGAGCGTGTGCAACGTTTCGCCGATCCCGGCGCCGGCGGCGCCACTCACACCAGCGCGAACGATCAGGCCAAGCGCCAGCCCGGCTGCCATGCCCAGCAGCACCTGCCCGCCAAAACCCAGCCGGCCATTGCCGCCAGTGCCAGACCTCTCATTCGCTCTTGCCGTCTCAGACACGATACTCAACCGACCAATTACAGGGACCGGGCTCACGATATCCTACTAGATTGGTAGATAAACAAATAAATGCTTCGGCGGCGCGAGATGAAGGTTGTTCCACCGCTCCCATCGCGCACGAGGCTGGCCCGCCTTGTGCGCTCAATGCCCGCGGCACGGCCCGGCCAGGACCAGCGCAGGCTCGGCCGCGGTCGCGCTCGACTCCTCGGTCGGCAGGAAATCGGGCACCGAGAGATAGCGCTCGCCCGTGTCATAGGCGAAGCCCAGAATGCGCGCGCCGGCCAGTTCGGGAAGCTTACGAGCGATGGCGGCGAGGGTCGCCCCCGAGCTCAGCCCAACGAGCAGCCCTTCCTCACGCGCCGCCCGGCGCGCGAATATCCGCGCCTCGTCAGCGCTCACCTGGATCACTCCGTCGAGCATGTCGGCATGGAGATTGGTGGGAATGAAGCCCGCGCCGATGCCCTGGATGGGGTGAGCGCCCGGCCGTCCGCCCGAGATCACCGGCGAGAGCTCGGGCTCGACGGCGAAGACCTGCAGGCCCTGCCATTCCATCTTCAGCGTCTCGGCAAGCGCGGTGATGTGACCACCGGTGCCGACGCCGGTGATGATCGCGTCGATCGGGTCGTCCCGGAAATCGGCGAAGACCTCCTGCGCAGTGGTATGGACATGCGCATCGATATTGGCGGGATTGTCGAACTGCTGGGGCATCCAGGCCCCGGGCGTCTCGCGCACCAGTTCGAACGCGCGCTCGATGGCACCCTTCATGCCTTTTTCACGCGGCGTGAGATCGAAGGTCGCGCCATAGGCCAGCATCAGCCGGCGCCGTTCAAGCGACATGCTCTCGGGCATGACAAGGGTCAGCCGATAGCCCTTGACCGCAGCAACCAGCGCCAGGCCGACCCCGGTATTGCCGCTGGTCGGCTCGATAATCGTGCCTCCCGGACGCAGAAGCCCCTTGCGCTCGGCGGCCTCGATCATCGCCAGCGCGATGCGGTCCTTCATCGAGCCGCCCGGGTTCGAGCGCTCGGACTTGATCCACACTTCAGCGTCCGGGAACAATCGCTGCAGCCTGACATGCGGCGTGTTCCCGATGGTTTCGAGGATGCTGTTGGCCTTCATATGCGACTCCACTGATCGGGCCCGAGCTTATATCCCATCGAATTGATGGACAATAGATCATGACGTCTCGATCGCGACGCCGGGGACCGGCCGATCCGCCCTGATAGTTTTTGCTCAGCCCTCCGAAGCGGAACTCGGCTTGCTCGCTTTAATCTCTACTAGAATGATAGAGATAAGGGAGGCACACACATATGCGCATCAAGAAAGTCCGGTTCATCGCCCTCGCGGCAACCGCATTCACCGCACTCGTTGCGGCCCCGGCATGGGCGGAGGACCCAAGGCCGGATCCGGCCTCCGGAGATCACGCGGCCAAGGATCCGGCTGCCAATGACACGGCCATCGACGATCCCGCGACCGAGCCGCAGAGCCGCGACAATGCAGAAATCCTGGTCACGGCACGCCGTCGCGAGGAACGGCTGCAGGACGTGCCGGTGGCAATCACGGCGGTTTCGGGCAACGCGCTCGCCGAGCAGCATCTCTACCGCGTCGCCGATTTCGCGGCCAAGCTGCCCAACTTCGCTGCCGTCCAGCAGAACACCCGGGTCTCGGGGCTCTATGTCCGCGGGCTCGGCGGCAACGCCAACAATGACGGCGCGGAATCGGGCGTCGGCCTGATCGTCGACAATGTCTTCTTCACTCATGTCGGATTCAGCTGGCTCGATTTTGTCGACCTCGATCATATCGAGCTAGTACGCGGACCTCAGGGCACGCTGCTCGGCAAGAACACGACGATCGGCGCGCTGATCGTCACCACCAAGCGGCCAAGCTTCGACCGCGAGCTCAATCTCGAGGCCGGATACGGCAACCAGAACCGCTTCCAGGTACGCGCCAACGCCACGGGGCCGCTGATCGGCGATACCCTCGCCTATCGCGCGACCTTTTATGTCGACCGCTCGGACGGCTGGGCGAAAAACGCCTATGACGGACAGAAATATCTGGACGTGAACCGCTGGGCCGCGCGCGGCCAGTTGCTGTTCCAGAGCGGCGCGGTCACCAGCCGGCTGATCGCCGAGCATTACGAGACCGACGAATACAACAACTACTACCCGTCCTTCGCCGACGCGACGACCTTCGCCAACGGCACCGTCCGCACGGCTGCGTGGCAGAACAAGCTCCAGTCGATCTTCGGCTATACGCCCAGCTACAAGGGCAGCCAGAACGCCAACCTCAACACGCAGGATCGGATCAGCAGCAAGGTCAACGGCGCCTCCAACGAACTGACGATCGATCTGGGCGGGCCGACACTGACCGCGGTGACCGCCTGGCGCCAGCTTCGCTTCCGGCCAAAAAACGACAGCGACGGGACCCCCTTCTCGATCCTGCGTGCCGGCTACGATGTCGATGTCGACCAATATTCGCAGGAGATCAGGCTTGCGAGTCGAACTGGCGGTGCCCTTGACTGGCAAGCCGGCGGCTATTTCCTGCGCGAGGATCTGGTCAGCAACAACCGCTCGATCTTCCAGTCGGATTCGACCAGATATTTCCTGACCGGCGCGCTGCCGCCGGCGGCGCTCTCGCCCGCGATCCTCGACGGCGTCGAGTATGACCAGTACGGCAAGCTCCAGGTGACGAGCGGCGCTGCGTTCGGCCAGGCAACCTGGCATCTGACTGACCGGCTCGCCCTGACCGGGGGCGTGCGTTTCACCCGCGAAACCAAAAAGGCATCGAACACCCCGACCGTGTTCGGCGGCGCCCCCCTGCCCGCGCAGCTTGCCCCGGCGCGCACCGCGATCATCAACGCCTTTGGCGGCCTGATCGGGGTCGCCGGCAGGCGTACCACCGACAGCTGGTCCTGGCTCATCAACCCATCGTTCAAACTATCCGACAACGTGCTGCTCTACGCCTCGGTCAGCTATGGCGAGAAATCGGGCGCAGCGAATCTCGGCGCGACGGGAGACAAGCCGCTCATCATCGATCCCGAAAAGTCGACCGACTATGAGGCGGGCATCAAGACGACGCTGGCCGGCGGCCGCGCGACGCTCAACCTCAATTTCTACTGGAACGACATCAGGGATTTCCAGGCGACCCAGATCGATCCCACCAAGCTGACGCTCGGCAATTTCCTGGGCAACGCCGCGCGCGTCCGCCTGCGCGGCGTCGAGCTCGAAGCCTCGGCGCGGCTCGGCAGCGGCTTCTCGCTGTCGGCCAATGGCTCGTATAACGACGCGACCTTCCGTTCGTACAAGAACGCGCCTGTTCCGATCGAATTCACGTATCCGGGTGGCCCGACCTCGATCGATCTTTCCGGAACGCGCGTGCCCGGCTCGTCGAAGTGGGCCGGGCAGGTCAGCCTCGATTATGACGCGCCGGTCTCGGAAAACTACAATCTGATCGGCTATGCCAACCAGACCTATCGCAGCGAAACCAACCTGCTCGCTGCCTCGGCCTATGGATATCAGCAGGGCTATGGGGTGACCAATGCCGGCATCGGCATCCGCACCAGCGACAGCCGCTACTCGCTGCAGATCTGGGGCCGCAACCTGTTCGACAAGCGTTATGGGGTGGGAATCGGCCCGGCGACCGCGGTTTCGCCTTTCGTCAGGGTACTCGGCGATCCGCGCACCTTCGGCGCCACCGCCCGGGCGCGCTTCTGACCATGGCACGCGACCGGCAGATGCGGCTTGGGGCCTTCCTGATGGGTGTCGGGCACCATGTCTCGGCCTGGCTGCACCCGTCAGTGAACCCGCGCGCGCTCACCGACCTCCGCCACTATGTGCATCTCGCGCAGGTGGCGGAGCGGGCAAAGTTCGACGCGATCTTCTTCGCCGACAATGTCGCGATGTTCGGCCCACCGTCCGAACTTTCCGCGCAGGGTGCGCCGGTCTATTATTTCGATCCGCTGACGCTGCTGGCGGCGCTGGCGCCGCAAACCGAACGGATCGGGCTCGTCGCCACCGTCTCGGCAACCTATCTTCCGCCCTATCATCTCGCGCGCAAATTCTCGACGCTCGATCATCTGAGCGGTGGCCGCGCGGGGTGGAATTGCGTGACGTCCGCCTCAGACGCGGAGGCGCGCAATTTCGGCCTCGATCATCAATATGAACATGCCCACCGCTATGAGCGTGCCGGCGAATATCTCGACGTCGTAAAGGCATTGTGGGGCAGCTGGGAGGATGGCGCGCTGCTCGCCGATCGCGAGCGGAGACGCTATTTCGATCCCGGCCTTGTCCACCCGATCAAGCATGACGGCCGCTTCTTCAAGGTCGAGGGGCCTTTGCAGCTTGATCGAACCCCGCAGGGTCACCCGGTAATCGTCCAGGCCGGCTCTTCCGATGACGGCATCGCGCTTGCCGCCGCCACAGCCGAACTGGTCTTTACCGCGCAACAAGCGCGAGACGACGCGATCGCCTTTCGGGAACGTCTGCGCAACACGACCGTCGCCAATGGCCGGAAGGCCGATGACGTGCTCGTCCTCCCCGGCATCATGCCCTTCGTCGCCAGGACGCGGGAGGAAGCACAACGGCTTCATGACGAGCTTCAGGACCTGGTCGATCCGCGGATCGGCCTAGGCCTGGCATCAGGGCTGATGGGGATCGACCTTTCCCAATATCCGCTCGACGGCCCCCTGCCTGGGCCAGCCGTCACCCAGGGCTACCAAAGCCGTCAGAAGCTCTTCATCGATACCGCGCGGGCGGACGGCCTGACCATTCGCCAGCTTGTCGCGCGCGTCGTCACCGCGCGCGGGCACAAGACGATCGTCGGCACACCAGTCGAAGTGGCCGATCTGCTCGAGGACTGGTTCGTCGCCGGTGCCGCCGACGGTTTCAACATCATGGGACCGACCCTGCCGCAGGGCCTGGAAGCCTTTGCCAAGCTGGTCGTGCCGGAACTGCAATGCCGGGGCCTGTTCCGGACCGACTATGCCGACACGACGCTGCGCGAGCATCTCGGCCTGCCGATCCCCCGAACCGAGCCTTTTGCCACTGCCGCCGAATGAAGCCCCGACGAGGAGACCTGCAATGACCGTCTCTACAAATTCCAGCGCCCGTCCGAACACTTCGAATCCCGAGACCCTGCCGGAGACCGCACGATGATCACCCGCCGTGAATCCCTCGCGCTGCTCGGTGGCACCGCCGCCGCTCTCGCGCTCGCCGGTTGCGCGAACAAGCCTGCCCGCAAGGACGTGATCTTCGCCACGCAGAAGAACGGCGTGCCCTTCCTCGCCGAGACGCGCGGGGAATTCGCCGCGCGTCTCGAAAAGCGCGGCATCGGCCCGGTCAAATGGGTCGAGTTCGCCTCGGGACCGCCGCTGATCGAGGCGATCCGCGCCGGCGCGGTCGATATCGGCCTGGTCGGCAATACGCCGGTGGTCTACGCCCAGTCCGCAGGAACGGACCTGTTCTATGTCGCCGCGCAGAGCGTGCCCGGACTGGTCGGCAGCGGCTTGCTCGTCCCGGCCAAGTCGAGAGTCACCACGCTCGCTCAGCTCAAAGGCAAGCGGATCGCCTATACCAAGGGATCCTCGTCGGAGTTCGAACTGGCGGCAGCGCTGAAACAGGTCGGCCTTGGCCTTGGCGACATCACCGTCGCCAATCTGGCGCCCGGCGACGCACAGACCGCGCTTGCCAACGGCTCGGTCGATGCGTGGGCGATCTGGGATCCCTTCTTCACCCTCGCCCAGGTCCGTGGCGGGGCGCGCGAGGTACCGCTGCCCATATCGGACATCAACACCGTCGCCTTCTACGTCGTCTCGGGCGCGTTCGTGCGCGAGCGCGCCGAGATATTGCAAACCACGCTCGACGAGTTGAGGACCGAGGCGGCCTGGGGCAATGCCCATCGCACCTATTATCGCGACCAGGTGGCCAAGGCGACGCGGCTGCCGCCGCAGGTGCTCGACGGGATGCTGGGGCGCTACAAGGATTTCCTGTTCGCCGTCGACCCTGTCACGCCGGCCATCATCGCCAACCAGCAGAAGGTTTCCGACTATCTGTTCGAGGCGCGCGTGATCCCGAAAAAGGTCGATGCGTCCAAGGCGGCCTGGACCGACTGGAAACCCGTGACATGACCCGCGCCGCCAGCTGGAAGGACAGCCCGTTCGTCGCAGCGATCGTGCCGGTCGGGCTGCTCGCAATCTGGCAGCTCGCATCGGCCGCAGGATTGCTACCCTCGCAGATCCTGCCGGCCCCCACCGCGGTAGTGAAAGCGGGCGCGGAACTGATCGCCGATGGAGAGCTGATCCATCATCTGGCGGTGAGCACCGGGCGGGCGCTGACCGGGCTCGCCATCGGCGGGTCGATCAGCTTCCTGCTCGGCCTGCTCTGCGGCCTTTCGCCCTTCGCGCGCCGGCTGCTCGATCCCACCTTGCAGATGGTGCGCACCATTCCCCATCTCGCGCTTCTGCCGCTGGTCATCCTGTGGTTCGGCATCGGCGAGCAGGCCAAGATCCTGCTCGTCGCCTGGGGCATCTTCTTCCCGATCTATCTCAACACCTATCACGGCGTGGTCTCGGTAGACCCGCAGCTGATCGAGATGGGCCGAATCTACGGCATGGACCGCTGGACATTGTTCCGCCGCGTGATCTTCCCCGGCGCGCTGCCCTCGATCCTGGTCGGCCTGCGGTACGGACTTGGCATCATGTGGCTGACCCTGATCGTCGCCGAGACGATCGCCGCCAATTCGGGGATCGGCTATCTGGCGATCCAGGCGCGCGAGTTCAGCCAGACCGACATCATCGTGCTCGCGATCTTCGTCTATGCCGCGCTCGGCAAGCTCGCCGACAGCCTGACCCGCGCGCTCGAACACCGGCTGCTCAGCTGGAATCCTGCTTATGCAAAGGCCTGATTCATGAACCTCCCCGCGCTTCGCCTCGTCGAGCAGGCCGACCGCCCGGATGCCGGCGCACCCGTCGTCGTCCGCGAGCTATCGGTCGCCTTCGGGGCGAACCAGGTGCTCGATCGGCTGAGCCTGTCGATCGCACCGGGCGAGTTCGTCGCGATCGTGGGCAGGTCGGGTTGCGGCAAGAGCACCCTGTTGCGGGCGATCATGGGTCTGGTGCCGGCCGGCGGGGGCAGCATCGAGGTCGACCGAGCGACGGCACGCCTGGTATTCCAGGAGCCGCGGCTGTTGCCCTGGGCCACGGTACGGGACAATGTCGCCGTCGGCGCTCCGGCCGGGCTCGACCGTGCCGAGCGCGACCGGCTGATCGACGCCCGGCTCGCCGAGGTGGGCCTTGCCGACAAGGCGGAGGAATGGCCCGGCACGCTCTCCGGCGGCCAGCGCCAGCGCGTCGCGCTCGCCCGCGCCTTGATCAGCCGCCCTCGCCTGCTCGCGCTCGACGAGCCGCTTGGCGCGCTCGACGCCCTGACCAGGATCGAGATGCAAGCGCTGGTCGAAGCGGTCTGGACCAGCGAAGGCTTCTCCGCATTGCTCGTCACCCATGACGTCGCGGAAGCAGTCGCACTGGCCGACCGGGTCGTCGTGCTGGAGGCCGGCAGGGTCGCGCTCGACCTGCCGATTTCGGTCGCCCGCCCGCGCCGCCACGGCGATGCCGAGCTGGCGACGCTCGAGGGCCTGATCCTCGACCGCCTGCTTGGCCGCTGAGACGCTTCAGGTGAAGCGGCCGGCGGGGATCGCCTCCTTCACCTTGCCCTCGCCCTGGTGCGCGGAGGATGACGCGAAATAGGGCCTGAGCGACGGCAGCGTCGCACCGCGGCGATGCGGCAGGTTGAGCTTCGGGAAGAGCAGTTCGGCGACCCGATAGGCTTCCTCGAGATGCGGATAGCCAGACCCGATGATCGTATCCACGCCGATATCGGCATATTCCTGCAGCCGCTCCGCTATCGTGTCGGGATCGCCGACGAGCGCGGTGCCCGCGCCGGTCCGTACCAGCCCGATCCCGGCCCAGAGATTGGGCGCGATCTCGAGGTTGGCACGGCTGCCCTTGTGCAGTGCCTGCATGCGCGCCTGACCGACTGAGTCGCTGCCCTTGGTGAGATAGCCCTGAAACTGGGCGATCTGCTCATCGGTCACGTAGCGGATGAGATCGCTGGCGGCATCCCAGGCCTCGGCCTCGGTCTCGCGCACGATGAAGTGAATGCGCAGACCGAAGCGAATCGTACGCCCCCGTCGCGCCGCCCGCTCGCGGACGTCGTCGATGATCTCCTTGAGTTGCGAAGGCGGCTCACCCCAGGCAAGATAGACGTCGACATGCTCGGCAGCGATCTCGCGCGCGATCTCCGAAGAGCCGCCGAACCAGATCGGCGCGTGCGGTTCCTGCACGAAAGGAAAGATCAGCCGGCCATTCTCGATGGAGAGATACTCCCCCTTCTGGCTGACGGTCTCGCCGCGCGCGAGCCTGCGCCAGATGTCGAGAAACTCGGCGGTCTGTTCGTAACGCTGGGTGTGATCAAGGAAGATGCCATCCTGCGCGAGCGCCTGCGGACTGCCGCCGGTCACGACGTTCAGCAACGCACGCCCGTTCGACAGCCGGTCGAGCGCCGCCGCCTGACGCACCGCCTCGGCGGGTGCGGTAAGCCCGGGACGAAGCGCGACCAGCAATCTGAGATTTTCGGTGAAGGGCGCGATGGAAGCGGCGGTGATCCACGCATCGGCGCACATCGCGCCGGTCGGCATCAGCACACCATAATAGCCGAGCCGGTCAGCCGCCACCGCCACCTGGCGCAGATAATCCGGATCGGGCGTCCGTTCGCCCTCGGGCCAGGCGAGCCGGCGATTGTCGCCGCCCGACGGTATAAACCACAGGAAATCCAGCGGGCTGCGATCCGCCGCCCCCGACCCGATGAAACCCGACATTTCCAGAACTCCTGCGCTCGTTTCCGTGGAGAACAGGCAAGCGATTCCGCGTCGTGCCGGCAAAGCAGGATTAATTGCCTACTGATTAAGTAGAGTTTAGTCCCTCGGGCAAGGGCTGGGCCAGCGTGACGGCATCCAGGATTCGTGCCGTTTCGTCGCGCAGATGGAGCATCAGATGGTGCAGGCGACATTCCGCCTCGGTGATGCAATTGTCGCACCGCTCGTAGCGGAATCGGCTCGCACAGGGCACGAGCGCGAGCGAACCGTGCGTCATCCGCACCAGATCGCCGATACGGACCTGCGCCGGATCGACCGCGAGCATATACCCACCGTCGCGGCCACGCTGCGACGCGACCAGGCCTTCGCGGTTCATCTCCGAAAGGATGACGGTCAGGAACTTTGCCGGGATGTTCTGCTTCGCCACGATCTCGGCCAGCGGCACCGGACCCTGTCCATGCCGGTCGGCGAGATGCTGGAGCGCACGGATGGTATAGCGGGTCTTCTGCGAAAGCATGGGCGCGCTCTATGCGCGAGTGACCCAGTTCTTTCAATCGATCCGAGTCCGCGACGAGGAATGCGGGGTGAAACGGGCTACACCCTCCCGGCTGTCATAGCCCTGTCAGCGACGATCCTCAGGCCTCAGGGAGGATCGTCGGCCGCGTGTTGGGATAGATTTGCTCGACCTGCGGCTCGCCGGCACCGGGCCGGTGCATGTCATAGGCATTGACCGGCTGGGACCGGTTCACCCAGAGCGCGTAATAGAGATGGTCCGCGCGGGGATCTTCAGTGTTCGGATGAAGCAGGATCGTCAGCCCCAGGCTGTTGAGCTGGAGCCAGGGGATGATCACCGGCAGCAGATCATTGGTGAAGCCGAAATAGAAGGACGGGGTCACATGGGGGCCGCGCGGGACCAGGTTCCAGTTGCCCAGCTCGACGGAGAACCGGTCCGCGACCCATTTCCGGATCAGCGCTGCCTTCTCGTGCGTGTCCTCGTCGAAATAGATATGGGCGTGATAGCTCTCGATCTCGGTATGACGGCGCGGCTTGACGGGCAGGACCTGCTCTCCCGGACGCACCGAGGCCGGGCGCGGCGTCGGCTCCTTGTAGGTTTCATATCCCCACGGGCTGGCGCCCGGCCTGGCCGAAAGTGCCGAGGCGGCAGGCGCAGGAGCCGTCTGGGCCAGCACGGTAGCGGGAAGGCCGAGCGCGCCGAGCGCCGCAGCGCCGCCCGCGAGCAGCGCCCGGCGATCCGGCGAAACCAGGTCGGCCCACATCTGGTCGTCCCGCTCATTGAAGAAATTGGGTTCGGTCACCTGTTCCCTTTCGCTAGATCAACCCGCGCGGCGCGTCCGGGTCCGCCTCCTCGACCACATGGCCGGTCGGCACCGTCGAGGCGGTCGCTCGCTCACGCTCGGCAAAGGCCTGGTGGATGACGCTGCCCGGAGGCACATCTTCGGTCAGCCAGACATTGCCGCCGATCACCGCGCCAGTGCCCACCGTGACGCGACCCAGGATCGTGGCGCCCGCATAGATCACCACGTCGTCCCCGACGATCGGGTGCCGCGGCATGCCTTTGATCAGTGATCCGTCCTTCCCCGAGGGGAAGCTGCGCGCGCCCAGGGTCACCGCCTGATAGATCCGGACTCGATTCCCCACGATCGCCGTCTCGCCGATCACGACGCCGCTGCCATGGTCGATGAAGAAGCTGTGGCCGATGCTGGCACCGGGATGGATGTCGATGCCGGTCAGCGAATGGGCGATCTCGGCGATGATGCGGGCGACCAGCGGCGCGCCCAGCGAGTAGAGGCTGTGCGCCAGACGATAGTGGATGACTGCCTGGATACAGGGGTAGCAGATGAGCACCTCGTCAACGCTGCGCGCAGCCGGATCGCCGGCATAAGCAGCCTCTACATCGGTATCGAGCAGACGGCGGATGCCCGGCAGTTCGTGGGCGAACGCGCCGACGATCCTCCCGGCGCCATGATCCGTTTCAAGGCCCTGCTCAACCTGATGATAGCCAAGCTCCAGCCGCACCTGATCTCGCAAGGCCATCAGCGCCCGGTCCAGCGTCTCGAGAACATAGTCGGCTTCATTGTCAGCCTGCACCGAGCTGGGGCCAAGCCGCAGGGGAAAGAGCGCGCCGGACAGGTCCGCCAAAATCGCCTCGAGCTTTCGCCGGGACGGAAAGCCTGCCTGGCCATGCTCGGCGTGCCGGCGATACTCGGCGCGCCAATCCTCCCTCGCCCGGAACAGATCGCCCGCTATCTCAGCCAGGTTCCAGTCGCCAGTCATCGGCCCGATACAGCCCCTTGCTCCGGCCGGCCCGGTCGATGGCCAGGCCCGGCTTCCTGTGGTCGAGGGAAGCCCCCGGCCTTCGACGATACCAAAACTCTACTCATACGATAGAGATAACAGCTACGCCGGATGAAAGGGGAACTTGCTTACCGGCCAACGCCCGCTCGACTATCAGTTTCGCGGGCCCGGCGCGTGATCTGCCGATCTGTATTCGCCCGCCGGCGCGGCGTCCGCGTTCGGCATCCTGATCGCGAGGCCGCCAATGACCCTGGCTGACATCCACCCGCTCTATTCGCTTGCCGGCGTGTTCGTCGGCCTGCTTGTCGGCATGACCGGCGTTGGCGGCGGATCGCTGATGACGCCGCTGCTCGTGCTCGCCTTCGGCTTTCACCCGGCGACGGCGGTCGGCACTGACCTGCTCTACGCTTCGGCGACCAAATCGGTGGGCACGGTCGTCCACGGCGCCGGTGGCACGGTCGACTGGAAGGTCGTGCGCCGCCTGGCCCTGGGAAGCGTGCCGGCGACAGTGATAACCCTGCTGGTCCTGTCCAGGATCGGCACCCATTTCGACGGAACCAACAGGGTCATTACCGTGACGCTCGGTATCGCCTTGCTCGCGACCGCGATCGCGATCCTCTTCCGCGGGCCCATCGTCGCCTATTTCGCGCGGACGTTCCAGCCCAGACCCGAGCGTCAGGTGCTGTCGCTGACCGTCATGCTGGGCGCGGTTTTGGGCGTTCTCGTCTCGCTCTCCTCGGTCGGGGCCGGTGCGCTCGGCATGACCGTGCTTCTCATCCTCTATCCGACCCTGCCGACCAATCGCCTCGTCGGGTCGGATATCGCTCATGCCGTCCCGCTCACCCTGATCGCGGGCACCGGCCACTGGATGATGGGATCGGTCGATTTCGGACTGCTGGGATCCCTGCTGATCGGCTCGGTCCCGGGAATCATCGTCGGCAGCCTCGTCGCCACCCGCGTACCCGATCGCGTGCTGCGGCCTGTCCTCGCCGGCACGCTCGCCGTCGTCGGCGGCAAGCTCTTCTTTTGAGCCTTCATCCGAAGAGTGATCCAGCGGTGATCGACAACGCGGGCAGCCTGCCTTCCATCGCTACCGCAGGCATGCGGCGCGTGCCGGGCGGCATTTTCTCGATGGGTTCGGAGCGTTTCTATCCGGAAGAGGCGCCCGTACGCCAGGTCCGGGTGGAGACCTTCTGGATCGATGAGACGCCAGTCACCAACGACCAGTTCGCCCGCTTCGTCGCTGAGACGGGCCATGTCACGCTTGCGGAAATCGCACCCGATCCAGCCGACTATCCCGGGCTGCTGCCCGACCTCGCCCAGGCCGGATCGCTGGTGTTCGAGAAGACGGAGGCGCCGGTGTCGCTGACCGACGTCACCCAATGGTGGCTGTTCCTGTTCGGCGCCGACTGGCGTCATCCCACCGGCCCGGAAAGTACGATCGAGGGTATCAGCGACCATCCCGTCGTTCATATCGCCTATGCTGACGCGCTCGCCTATGCCGCATGGGCCGGCAAGGACCTCCCGACCGAGGCGGAATGGGAATTCGCCGCGCGCGGCGGGCTGGAGAATGCCGATTATGCGTGGGGCAACGAGCTTGCGCCGGGCGGCGCGATGCTCGCCAATTACTGGCAGGGCGACTTCCCGCACGCAAACAGCCTGCTAGACGGGTGGGAGCGGACGTCGCCGGTCCGACACTATCCCGCGAACGGATACGGCCTCCACGACATGATCGGCAATGTCTGGGAATGGACGCGCGACTGGTGGGCGCTGCACGGCGAAACTGCGGGCGAAGCCCCCAGGCAGGGCTGCTGCATCCCCGCCGATCCGCGCGGCGGCAGCGAGGCGGGCAGCCGCGATCCGGCCGCGCCCGACTTCAGCACCGGCCGCAAGGTGCTCAAGGGCGGCTCGCATCTGTGTGCTGAAAGCTATTGCCAGCGCTATCGACCGGCGGCGCGCCATCCGCAGCCGATCGACACCTCGACCAGCCATGTCGGCTTCCGCTGCGTAATTCGCGGCCACAGCCTTCCGGCGTGAAGGGCCGGCAACGGCCGGCCCTCCCCTCTCTCTACTTCAGAAGCAGGCGGACCTCGCCCAGCGGCTGGGAATAGCGTGCCCGGCCGGCCGCATCGGCGCTCGCCTGCGATCCGCGATCCAGGCCGATGTCGAAGCCTTCGGAATAGGCTCCGGCCGCGCTCGAGAATTTGCCGATCGGGCCCGAGGCAACCTGCCTTCCATCCACGAAGAGCGTCACCGTTCCCGGCACCGTCGGGTTGAGCAGCGCCCCCTTGGCCGGATGATCGGGCACATATTCATAGGCGACCGTTGTCGCGCCGCTCGGCAACGCGTCGCTCGAGACGACAGTCTGGCGATCCTGCCCATAGGCATTGTTCTCGAACACCAGCCTCCCCTGCTTCACATAGAGCGCGAACCCGCCAAGCTGGCCGCCCTCCGCAAGCAGGACACCGCTGCCTGTGGCAGCGTCACCCCTGATATCGACTTCGAAGCGATGCGCCCGCCCGGAAAGATCGGGCAGCGCGTTGCGCGGCAGCTGGCCGATATCCGACTTGAAGACAAAGCGCTTGGCAACGGGATCGAAGATCGTCGGCGCGCCGACCGGGGCCGGCAGCAGCGGAAAAACGCCGTTGCGCACGCCCTCCTTCTCGAATTCCGCCTTAAGCTCGGCGAGTCTGGCCGGTTCCTTTGCCGCGAGATCGTTCGCTTCGCTGAAGTCCTGATCGACGTGATAGAGTTCCCAGCGGTCAGTCTCCGGATCGCTCGTATAGACGCTGAGCCCCGATTCGATCAGTTTCCACGGCAGATACGGCCGACGTGCCGCCGCCACCCAGCCATCGCGATAGATCGCGCGATTGCCGAAGATCTCGAAATATTGCTCGCGATGCGTTTCGGGCGCGGCCGGGTTGGTAAAGGTCGGCACCAGGCTGCGCCCCTCGAACGGGATCTGCTTCACGCCGTCGATCGTGTCGGGGAAAACGATGCCGGCCGCATCGAGAATCGTTGGCGCGATGTCGTTGACGTGGCCGAACTGACCACGCACCGCACCAGCGGCATTGGTGTGCCCGGGCCAGGACACGATCAGCGGGTTGCGCGTCCCGCCGAAATGCGAGGCGACCTGCTTCATCCACTGGAAGGGCGCGGTGGTCGCCCAGCCCCAGCCTGCCGCATAGTGATTGGCGACCTCCGGCCCGCCGAACTTGTCGAGCTGGGCAAGCTGCGAAGCCGCCCCGACCTGCCCGCCGGTGCCGGAAGCTGCCTCGTTGGCGAGCGATCCGTCGAGCCCCCCTTCGGCGCTGCCGCCATTGTCGCCGACGATGTAGAAGATCAGCGTGTTCTCGCCGCCAGGCCGGCTGCGGATCTCCCGGATCAGGCGGCCGACCTCATGGTCGGTATGTTCGAGAAAGGCCGAATAGACCTCCATCTGCCGCGCATAGAGCTTCTTCTGGTCGGGCGTGAGACTGTCCCAGGCCGGCAGTCCCTCGGGACGCGGCGTCAGCTGGGTGTTGGCCGGGATCACGCCGAGACGCTTTTGCCGGACAAAGGCCTCTTCGCGATATCTGTCCCACCCGCCGTCGAACCGGCCCTTGTTCCGGGCGATCCATTCCGCGGGAACATGATGCGGCTGATGTACCGCGCCCGTCGCGAAATAGAGGAAATAGGGCTTGGCCCCGGCGAGGGCGTCATGCTCGTCGACCCAGCGGACCGCATGGTCGACGAGATCGACCGTCAGGTGATAGCCGGGCGACGCCTTGTTGGGCGACTCCACCGGCGTGGTGTTGTCGTACAGGTGCGGCTCCCACTGATTATCCTCGCCGTTGAGGAAGCCGTAGAAATGGTCGAAGCCAAGACCGGTCGGCCAATGCGTGAACGGTCCGGCCGAGGAAATCTCCCACTGCGGGGTATTGTGCCATTTGCCGAAGGCTGCGGTACTGTAGCCATTGTCGTGCAGGATGCGGGCGACCGACGCTGTCTCCTTCTTCCAGATCGTGTTGTACGCCGGGAAGCCGGCTGCGATGTCCTGCAGATTGCCGAAGCCCACCTGATGCTGATTGCGTCCTGTCAGCAGCGCGGCGCGTGTCGGCGAACAGATCGCGGTGGTATTGAAGCGGTTGTAGCGCACGCCGTCGGCCGCGAGGGCGTCGAGATTGGGCGTGCGGGCCAAGCCGCCAAAGGTCGAGGTGGCCGCGAAACCGACATCGTCGAGAAGGATGACGACGACGTTCGGGGCGGACTTCGGCGCCTCGGCCTGTTTCGGGAATGCAGCAACCGATTGGGCACGGGTAAGGCCGATCTTCCCGCTGAACCCCTCCGATCCGCCGGGCGCCGATTGCGCTTGCGCCGCAAGGGGCACCGAGAGCGAAAGAGTCGATACGGACAGCAATAACAATGTGCGACGCAATATGGTCATGGGGGCCCCTCCAGTCGGAAGTGGCCATACTCTATCATATCAGTAGAGAATAAACGTAGCATTCCCTTGGGCGACTCAACGTCAGCTTTCCAGCCCCTTCCCCCTGCGACACATCACGCAGGCGAAACGCGAGCATCAGTTTGATATCGGTCGAAAAGGAAGCGGCGCTGCTATCAGTCTCATCGCCGACCGATGCCGTCATCGGTCGTTGGCAGAGACGGGAACCGGCAGCTGGCCAGCGCCGGTTCCCCGCCCGGATCAGAAGTCCTTGCGCAGCAACAGACCCGCATAGCGCTGGTCGTCACGCGGGACGAAGCGCGCCGTGGCGGCGGCGCTGCCATTGCCCAGGAAGCTGGAATAATGCGTGTTCGTGATGTTCTTCACATAAGCGCGCACCTGCCAGCCGGACTTGCCGGACAGCACCGCGATGCTGGCGTTCCAGATCGCATAGGCAGGCTCGATCGTGTTGGCCGTTTCAGACAGTGGATATTGGGTCTTGCTGCGGAACGAGAGATCGCTCCGGAGTTCCAGGTTGAGCGCATCAGTAACCGGGAAGCGATAGGCCGCGTTGCCGTAGAGCTTCACCTTGGGCGCGAACGGCAGGGGCTGCCCGTTGATGTTGCAGCTGACCGCAGCGCCGACCGGGCAATTGAAATTCACCACCTTGGCGTCAGTGTACGCGGCCGACAGATCGACCGTGAAACTGCGGATCGGGCGAAGCGTCACATCGACCTCCGCGCCGCGCGACCTGACCGAGCCTGCGTTGATCAGGCGAGTCACCTGCAACCCGCCGACCGTATCGGCGAAGTTCGCCTGATAGCCTTCGAAGCTGGTCGAATAGACCGCCAGCGCGTAGCTGAAGCTCCGGTCCGACGTATTGCCCTTGATCCCGGCTTCATAGGAATTCGAGGTCTCGGGCCGGAGCGGTATCTCGTCGAGCGGCAGGACCGTGGTGCCAGCGCTAGCTGGCCCTCGCCGCCTCGGCCGCACCCAGGACGCGCAGGAAATTGCCGCCCCAGATCGCCTTGATCTGCGCTTCGTCATAGCCGCGCCTGACCAGCTCGCGGGTGACATTGAGCGCCTCGGCCTCGCTGTCGAAGCCGATGACCCCCGATCCATGGTTGAAGTCGGAGCCGATGCCGACATGCTGCCAGCCGATCCGCTTCGCGATATAGTCGATATGATCGACGAACTCGGCCAGCGTGCCGCGTGACTGGGCAGCACCGACCTCATCGATGAATGCGTCCTGCCGTTGCTGGGAAAGGCTGCTTGCGTCGTCGCTGGGGCCCTTGAACGTCGCGGGCAATCCATAGCGTGCACGGACCCCGGCAATACGGCGCAGGCTGTCGGCGTCCTGCCTGTGGAGATAGGGGGAAAAGGGCGTGACCTGCACCACGCCGCCATTGGCCTTGATCGCATCGAGCTCCGCATCCGACAGGTTGCGTGTGCTGTCGATGAGCCCGCGCGCACTCGAATGAGTGGCGACGACCGGCGCACGAGTCAGTTCCAGTGTCTGCAGCAAGGCCGCGGTCGAGAGTTGCGAGACGTCGATCAACGCGCCCAGATCGTTGAGCCGTTTGACCCCCTGGCGACCGAGTGGAGACAGCCCCCCATTCACGCTTTCGGGCTCATTCCAGGGACGCGACGAATCAGCGAAAGCATTGTGTCCGGCGTGGTTGAACGCGAACACGCGCACGCCGGCCTTGTAGAAGGCATCGAACTGCGAAAGGTCGCTACCGATCGACCGGGCGTTCTGGAAGCCGATGATCACGGCGACCTTTCCCGCGCGGTGCAACCGTTCGACCTCACCGGCGTCGAGCGCCAGGCCGACGCGGCCGGGATTGTCGGCGACAAAGGCCTTGATCCACGCAAGCTTGGCATCGGCTTCCTTGCGCGCCGCGGCCACGCCCGCCGCGTCGCGCGGCCCCGGACCCACCGCCACTGCCAGCACCACCGCATCCACCCCGCCCGCGATCAGGCGCTTCAGATCGGCCCGGGACCCTCCATCAGGCAGGAAATAGCGTTTCGGCGTCGAGGGGAGCAGCACGTCCGCATGGCTGTCGAGCGTCAACACCCGACGATGAATCCCGACCGCCCGATCCCCGACTGCCTTGTCGCTGTCGGCGGATTGAGCATTCCCCGGCGCTGCGAGCGAAAGTCCGGCGAGGATGGTCAGTTTCAGCAAATGCTGCATGCGCCTTTTCCTTTTCCAATCGCGACGGTTGTCCAGGTCATTCACCCGGTTCTTTCAGGCGGATCGCGGGTTCGGCCGCCTCGACCACGCTGTCGGGCGGCACGTCGCGCCGCAGCCAGACATTGCCGGCGATGCGCGCGCGCGCGCCGACCGTGACCGGCCCGAGAAGCACTGCGCCGGCGAAGATCACGACATCGTCCCCGATCGCGGGATGGCGCCGCGTGGTGCCGTCGTCCCCGCCACCGCCATGCGCCCCGCCCGCTATTGCCGGCTCGCCCCCAAGCGTGACGCCCTGGTAGAGCCTGACCCGGTCGCCGATCCTGGCTGTCTCGCCGATCACGATTCCCGTGCCATGATCGATGAAGAAGCTTCGCCCGATGGCGGCACCCGGATGGATATCGATGCCGGTCTCGGCATGCGCGACCTCGGCCACGACGCGCGCGACCAGCGGCGCGCCGAGACGATAGAGCCGGTGCGCGAGCCGGTGATGGATGATGGCCGCGAGCGACGGATAGGACAGCAGCACTTCGTCGACGCTGCGCGCGGCGGGATCATTGGCATATCCCGCCTCGACATCCTCATCGAGCAGGCGCCGGATATCGGGCAGGCTGGCCGCGAAAGCACCGATGATGCGATCGACCTCAAGCCCTTCCTCGACACTGTCGATGCCGGGACGCGCGATGCGAAGCTCAATGGCGATCTGCGCGCCGAGTTGGGAAAGGGTCGATTCGAGCGTTGCCTCGACCCACGCATTCTCGTTGCCGGCGGTCAGCTCGGGCGGGCCGAGGCGCAACGGGAAGAGTGCCGCGCCCAGTTCCCGCAGGATACGGCGAAGCGCCTGGCGTGACGGAAACTGGATCCCACGTTCCGCATGACGGGCGTGGCTGGCGCGCCAGTCGAGACGCGCCTGTCTGAGCCCGTCGACGACGATCCCTAGCTCGCGGGGAAAGGCGATCGACGCGTCGTTTCCGATAGTGCCGGGCAACGTGCCGCCTGCCGGCTCAACCGGGTGTGATTGCTGCTTCGGCATGACGCGACCCATGGTTACGAGCCGCTATCTGCCGGCCCGTCATCATAATCCATCAATCTAGTGGGAATTAAAGCGAAGAAAAGATATGCAGCGCCCAACGCCCTCTTGCAGCAGCGGTGACGGTCGCTTCAGAAAGCCGGAAGCACCGCACCCTTGTATTTGTGCTCGATGAATTCCCGGACCAGCGGACTCCTCAGGGCGGCGACAAGCTTCTGGACCTTGGGGTCGGTCCGCGCGCTCTCCGGACCGACAATGAAATTGACATAGGGGCTATCCTTGCCCTCGATCGCCAATGCATCTCGGGTCGGGCTGAGCCCGGCGTCGAGCGCATAATTGGTGTTGATCATGGCCAGATCGACCTGATCGAGGACGCGCGGCAGAGTCGCCGCTTCCAGCTCGCGGAACTTGAGCTTCTTCGGGTTGGTGACGATGTCCTTTGGCGTGGCCGAGATGCTTTTCGGGTCGCGCAACGTGACCAGTCCTGCCTTTGCCAGCAACTGGAGCGCGCGGCCGCTGTTGCTCGGTTCGTTCGGAATGGCGACCGTCGCGCCATCCGGCAGATCAGCCAGGGCCTTCCACTTGCGCGAATAGGCACCGAAAGGCTCGACATGGATTCCGGCGATGGTGACGAGCCTGGTGCCGTGCGCCTTGTTGAACTCGGCGAGATAGGGGCCGGTCTGGAAATAATTGACCGCGATCCGCCCTTCCGCGACCTGCGTGTTCGGCTGCACATAGTCGTTGAACACCCGGACATCGAGATTGACGCCTTCCCGAGCGAGCGTGGGCTTCACGAAGTCGAGAATCTCGGCGTGCGGCACCGCAGTCGCGGCGACGGTCAACGTATCGGCGGCCCCCTCCCCGCCGGATTTGGCGCCGCAAGCGGCAAGGGCAAGAGAGCCGATCAGGGTGAGCAGGATTCGGCGGTTCATCGGCGGACCTTTCGTCAGCGGCTGAAATGAAGGACGAGGCGGTCACCCGCCATCTGGAGAAACTGGACGAGCACCAGGAGCAAGATGACGGTCACCGCCATCACATCCGTCTGGAAGCGCTGATAGCCGAAGCGGATCGCCAGATCGCCCAGTCCTCCCGCGCCGACCACGCCGGCCATGGCGGTGAAGGACACCAGGGCGACCGCGGTGACCGTCGCCCCCGCGATGATGCCGGGCAGCGCCTCGGGCAGCAGCGCCCGGAAGACGAGATCGCGCGTCGTCGCACCCATCGCCTGCACGGCCTCGATCGTGTTGCGGTCGACCTCGCGCAGCGCCGTCTCGACCAGGCGCGCGAAGAAGGGCGCGGTGCCGACGACCAGCGGCGGGATCGCGCCGAGCACGCCGAGCGACGTGCCGACGAGCAGCATCGTCACCGGGATCATCACGATCAGCAGGATGATGAACGGCACCGAGCGCAGCAGGTTGACCAGGAGCGCAAGCACGCCGTTGGCCGCCCGGTGCGCCCAGACCTGTCCCGGGCTGGTCAGGAACAGGATGATCCCGAGCGGCAGGCCGAGCAGGATCGTCAGCACCAGCGATCCGCCGAGCATTGCCAGCGTATCCAAACAGGCCTGGGCGATCTCGCGCCAGTCGACATTGCCGAGGAAGCCGCTCATTGAGTCACCTGCCCGTAGCGTTCAAGCGCCGCGAGCGCCGCGGCGGTATCCCCGCTGATGCCCAGGGTGAGCTGGCTGAAACGCACGTCCTTGAAGTTGCCGATCCGACCGTCGAGGATCGCGAGATCGGCGCCCGTTTCGCGCGCTACCCGGGTCAGCACCGGTTCCGACAGGGCATCGCCGCGCAACGTCAGA
>CZQE01000016.1_pt1 | contig 35733 bp, 35 predicted proteins | sample 734431 | NCBI WGS metagenome assembly CZQE01 (sample SAMEA3597869, study PRJEB11362) | hydrothermal vent metagenome | biome: marine hydrothermal vent biome; feature: marine hydrothermal vent; material: ocean water | place: Atlantic Ocean | collected 2010-09-19/2010-10-04
CGCGACGGCCCCAATACGAACATCGCGGTTATTCATAATCAGGTTCTGATGATGCTCGATAGTCCGGTCTGGGATCCCGAGTTCAACAGCACACGGCTCGTCGATCATGCCTTCATTGTCGCTGGAGGCAAGATCACGAAGTCTGCGCAAAACTGGCTCGCCCGCAACCTCGCACCTCAACAGCGCAGCCGCATCATGTTCATGGACCGGGACGACATTCTCAACCTGTTCATATCGTCCAACACTCAGCTTCCCGCTGGCGCGTTGCCACCAAAACCCAAAAGTGCGTTCGACGATTGGGATGATGAAGTGCCATTCTAGAGGCAACTGATTTGGGGGAATGAATGCGGATCATTGACGCGCTTGCTTCGGTAGCAGGACGAATATCTACGGGTTCGGCGATGGGCGTTGCGATCGCAGTGGGCCTTTGGAACGGGCATGAGGGCGACATTGACCCCGTTCGTCTGGGTGCGGTCGTGACTACTGCTCTTGCTTGGTTGGCAGCGGAGGTCACGAGCGGTCGCAAACCCAGCGATCACGACATTGCTCTCTTCAATCGCATCGTGGAATTACTTCCCGACAACACCACAGATTTCATCCGCAACCATGACTTCGGGCAGTCTTTCAACGGGCAGCATCAGGCAGGATTGCCCGAGATTGGTGCCTGGGAAGGGACGCGGTATCAGTTCCTCGACCGAAGTTTACAAAAGCAATGGGCTGCGGTTTATGCTCAGTTGAAGGTCTTCAACGCCGCTCTCGTGTCGGGCACTGGCCCGGTCGGCGCTGGCCCGTTGTTCTCCGCGCATCCCGATCATAGCGACCGGGATAATCCAGAGCCTTGGGTCCAGAAGCACATCGACACCCTCAACATGGAATCGGGGAGACTCAGCAAAGCCGTCGATGCGTTCGAGAAATATAGTCGCAATCGCTTGAGGCTTTAGCCCTGCTGACTTCCAGCTTGTGGAAAGGCCGCTTACATCTGCAGCATCCCTCAAAACCGACGGTCACGAAAGTCCCAAAGTTGGTCGTTTGAGATCACACTTGCGCCGAGTGACGAACGGCTGGTTTCGGGCCTTCTGAAAGTCACCGCGAATGACTGTTAAGGGGCGCAAAGTAGCCGTTCTTGGGCGCTCCCTCGTCCGCCGGAGGCGTGCCTATCCCGGCAACTCCGCCTTTGGAAATCCCGTCCACACCTGATCATAATCCTCGTCGAGCGCGCCCGTCTCCAGCGCATAGTCGGTCGGGTGGAACACCCAGCGGCTCTCGATCATGAAGGCCATGGTGCCGTCGATCTTGTGGGGCTTCAACTCCGCCTCGCTTGCGCCCTTCCAGCTCGCGACATCGGGGCCATGGCCGCTCATCTGGTTGTGGAGCGACAGTGCGCCCGGGTTGAACCCGTCGGCCTTGGCGTCATAGGCGCCCGAGATCAGGCCCATGCATTCGCTCATGGTGTTGCGGTGGAACCAGGGCGGGCGGAACGTGTCTTCCGCGACCATCCACCGCGGCGGGAAGATCACGAAATCGACGTTCGCGGTGCCCGGCACATCGCTGGGCGAGGTGAGCACGGTGAAGATCGAGGGATCGGGATGGTCGAAGCTGACCGAGCCGATCGTGTTGAAGCGCGCGAGGTCGTATTTCCACGGCGCGTAATTGCCATGCCATGCCACGACATCCATCGGCGAGCGGCCGAGATTGGTCGTCCACAGCGCGCCGAGGAATTTCTGCACCAGCTCGAAATCGCCTTCGCGGTCTTCGAACCAGGCGACCGGCGTCTCGAAATCGCGCGGGTTGGCGAGGCCGTTCGATCCGATCGGGCCGAGATCGGGCAGGCGGAAGGGCATGCCGTGATTCTCCGCGACGTAACCGCGGGCCTTGCCCTCGGGCAGCACGACGCGGAAGCGCACGCCGCGCGGGATCAGCGCGATCTCGCCGGGCTTCACGTCGATCCGGCCGAGCTCGGTATAGAGGGTGAGGGCGCCCATTTCCGGCAGGATCAGCACCTCGCCGTCAGCCGACACGAAGGCGCGGTCGACCATATCCTGCGACGCCCGGTAGAGATGCATGGCGACGCCGGCCTGGCTTTTCGGACCATCACCCGCGACGACCATCGTCGTCAGGCTGTCGAGCCAGTCGGCATCCTCGATATCGAGTGGGCCCCAGCGCAGGCGGTTGGGGGCAAGGGCTTCCTTGCTGATGCCCGGGGCGAAGCGCCCTGCTCCGGTGTAGCGCGTGAAGGCGGGGTGCGCGGCGGAGGGGCGCAGGCGGTAGAGCCAGGAGCGGCGATTCTCGTGGCGCGGCGCGGTGAAGGCGGTGCCGCTGAGCTGTTCGGTATAGAGGCCGTACGGTGGTTTCTGGGGCGAGTTGCGGCCGACGGGCAGGGCGCCGGGGATCGCCTCGGTCGCGAAATGGTTGCCGAAGCCTGTCATATAATCGGACATCGCCGCGTTCCTTCTTTCTCTCTCCCCCTGTGGGAGAGAGCGTTGGGTCGGTCATGCCCCCGGCATGACCTGAACAGCGCGGGGCGCTGTTCACCCGATGCTGGGCCCGCTGCCAAAGGCAGTGGGAGGGTGAGGGGGACACTCGATCGTCTCGAGCCTCATCCCCCTCATCCAACTTCGACTAACTCGCTTCGCTCGTAAGTCTTCGTATCCTTCTCCCACGGGGGGAGAAGGAAGTCAGGCCTCAACCGCCCCGGGCACTACGCCCCTGCGGATCTGGTCGAGCTCGATGCTTTCGAACAATGCCTTGAAATTGCCCTCGCCGAAGCCGTCATTGCCCTTGCGCTGGATGATCTCGAAAAAGATCGGGCCGACCATGTTCTCGGTGAAGATCTGCAGCAGCAGGCCGCCGCCGGTCTCCGGCGCGCCGTCGATCAGGATGTCGCGCTTGCGCATTTCCTCGACGTCATGGTTGTGACCGGGCAGGCGCTTGTCGATCAGGTCGAAATAGGTCTGCGGCGTCGTCTGGAAACGGATGCCGTTGGCGCGCAGTGCATCGACCGTGGCGAAGATGTCGTCGGTCGCCAGCGCAAGATGCTGGATGCCTTCGCCCTTATAGTCCTTGATGAACTCCTCGATCTGCGAATGCTCGTCCTGGCTTTCGTTCAGCGGGATGCGGATCTTGTCGTCGGGCGCGGTCATCGCCTTGGAGAACAGGCCGGTCGCCTGGCCCTCGATGTCGAAATAGCGGATCTGGCGGAAGTTGAAGATGCGCGAATAATAATCGGCCCAATAGTCCATCCGGCCGCGCTGGAGATTGTGCGTGAGGTGATCGAGCGTGTGCAGGCCGACCGAGTGCTGGTCGGGCGAGGTGCCTTCGACTGGCTCGAAATCGATGTCGTAGATCGTGGCGGCGCCGCGGCGGTCGACCAGATAGAGGTTCGCGCCGCCAATGCCTTCAATCGCCGGGATGTTGAGCTCGGCCGGGCCGACCTTGCCCTCGACCGCCACCGCGCCGCGCTCCACCGCCAGCTTCAGCGCCTTCGCCGCATCGGCGACACGGAACGCCATGGCGTTGGCGGAGGGGCCGTGCTGCTCGCGGAAATGCGCGACCTGTCCGGCCGCATCCATGTTGAGCAGGAAGTTGATGTCGCCCTGCGCATAGCGGCGGACATTCTTCGACCGATGCGTGCCGACATGAGTGAAGCCCATCTTCACGAACAGGTCAGCCAGCGCATCGGGATCGGGGCCGGTGAACTCGACGAACTCGAAGCCGTCCAGGCCCATGGGGTTGTCGTGCGGGTCGGTCATCGCGAATCTCCGAGGAGCAAAGTGGTAACAGATGAAACTATATAGGGCGGTTCCATCTGCTCGTCCACCTCCCAACGCAGCGATATGCGATCAGGATGCGGGCAGTTCCTCGATCGTGACGCGGTCCGTGTAGAAGGCGAGATGATCGCGGATCCGGGCCACTGCCTCATAGGGCGCCTCATAGGTCCAGATCGCATTCTCCGCCCTGTCGATGCCGGCGGGCAGCGAGAAATAGGAGGCATCGCCCTTGTACGGGCAATAGCTATGATGGTCGGTGCGCGAGAGGAGCGCCATGTCCGCGTCCTTGCGCGGAATGTAGAAGACCGCCGGGTAGCTGGCTTCGCGCAGCACGAGCGATTCCGTCGTGTCGGCAATCACGCGTCCGCCCGCCGTCACTCTCACGCGGGCGGCATTCGGTTCGATCGTGATCGGATGATCGGGGCCGGGGATGCGGATCGGCTTGTCAGTCATGGCGACACCTCGCAAAAAGGGCGGCCCCGAAGGACCGCCCGGTTGATATATCAGAGGGCGGCGCGCTTGCCGCCATCGACGTTCACGACATTGCCGGTGATGAACGACGCCTTGTCCGAGCTGAGGAACACGACCGCCTGGGCGATCTCGTCCGGCGTGCCGGTGCGGGCCAGCGGGATCGTCGAGGCGAGGCCTGCCTTCCCCTCTTCACCGCCGGTGAAGCGGTCGAGCATCGGTGTCTCCACCGGTCCCGGCGCGACGGCGTTGACCCGGACACCGAACGGAGCGGCTTCCAGCGCCGCCGCCTTGGTCAGCCCCTCCACGGCATGTTTGCTGGCAGTATAGAGCGCTGCGTTGGCGAACGCCGCCTGGCCAAGCACCGAGGAGATGTTGACGATCGACCCCGAGCCCTGCGCCTGCAGTACGCGGAGTTCATGCTTCATGCTGAGTAGCACGCCCAGCACGTTCGTATCGAACATCGCGGCGTAGCTTTCCGGTGTCTGGTCCGTCACCGGACCGAACTGGCCCTCGGTGCCGGCATTGTTGACCGCGATATCGAGGCGGCCGAAGCGCGCGACGGTGCCGTCGACCAGCGCGCGGAGATCTTCCTCATGGCGGACATCGGCGCGGATGAAATGGGCCTCGGCGCCGAGGTTCCGCAGATCGGTCGCGACCGCTTCGCCGGCTTCGGCATTGCGGCCGGAAATGACGACCTTCGCGCCTTCACGGGCAAAAGCTTCTGCGGTGGCGCGGCCGATCCCGGTGAGGGCGCCGGTGACGAGGACGACGGGTGCTGTCATTCTAGTGATTCCTGATAAACTCTGGCAGGGCGAGATGCGCTGCGGATCATCAAATATGTACGTACGTATTTTTCGCAAGGGGTACACTATGTCCGTACGTATTAAATCTGATAAAGGCCTGGAAACGCGCGGTTTATTTCTTTGTCCCTGCCGCGGGGAACGACCGTGGCCGCGCCCGACGCCTACCAGCCGCTACGGGCCGCATCTTCCTGTTCGCACCGGGAGGAAGGAGAAAACCAGACCAGCTTCAGCGTTGCAGGATATCGAGGGCGATCCGCTTGAGCCGCTTCATCGGCTCTGCGCTCCGCTCGACCTTGGCCAGGAGGTTCGCGCCCTGGAGCGAGGCGACGAGGAAGGCGGCGACATCGTCGCAATCGAGATCGGCGCGCACTTCGTCCGCCGCGACCGCCGCCCTGAGGCAGGACGCGATCGCGTCACGTACCGCGTCGAAAATCTCGACGAGATGCGGCCTGATTGCGTCGCTTCCGCTGGTCTCCGCGGCGAAATTGCCGATCATGCACCCGTTGCACAGGTTCTCGCCCGAGGCGCGTTCGATATTGGCGTCGAGAAAGGCGCCGAACCGTTCGAGCGGGGGAAGGGCATCGTTGCGCAGCGTTTCGGCAAAGACGGCCACGCTTTTCTGGAAATAGATGTCCAGCACCTCGAGGCCGAATGCTTCCTTCGAGACGAAGTGATTGGTGAAGGAGCCCTGGGGCACCCCCGCCGCCTGGACGATATCCCGCACGCTGGCGCCACCGAAGCCGCGCTCATGCACCACCCGCACCCCTGCGGTGAGGATCTTCTCGCGGTTGGAGACTTTTGCCATGAAAGCAATATGGCCGTCCATATTATTGTGTCAAGTATGACGGCGGGGTGACGGGGAGCCCGCATCGCGCTAGCGAAGGCATATGACCCGCCTGAAGCTCGACGAGTTCCTGCCCTATCGTCTGTCGATCGCGTCGAATCGCGTGTCGTCGGCGATTGCGACGGCCTATCAATCGCTGTTCGGGCTTCGCATCCCCGAATGGCGGCTGATCGCGGTGATCGCGGAGAGCGACGGGTTGACCCAGCAGGCACTGGGCGTGGCGACGCGGATGGACAAGGTGACGGTGAGCCGCGCCGCCATCGCCCTGGTCGATCGCGGACTGGTCCAGCGGCGGCCCAATCCGGACGACCAGCGATCGCACCTCCTGTCGCTGACCAGGGCAGGGCAGGCGCTGTACGAGAGCGTCGCACCCAAGGCGCTTGAACTGGAAGCGCAGGTCTTTGCTGGATTCTCCGTCGCGGAAATCGCGGCGTTTCGCGCGATGCTCGACCGGATCGAGGCGTCGGCGGCACCACTCGACCCCGAACAGGCTTGATAGCCGGCCCCGGCCTGTCCTAAGCGCGGTCGGCCCTCCCCAGGCATTCGCGACTTTTCCAGGAGGCCCAATGCCCGAAATGCTCGATCGTGCCGGTTTGTCCGTTGCCCCCCAGCTTGCGTCGTTCGTCGAAGAGCAGGTGCTGCCGCCGCTCGGCATCGATCCTGCCCTCTGGTGGCAGGGGGCGGCGGACCTGTTCGCGCTGTTCGCCCCGGAGAATCGCGCGCTGCTGGCAAAGCGCGACCTGCTCCAGGAGCAGATCGATTCGCGCTACGTGGGGGGCGAGGGCGCCGACGAGGCGTTCCTGCGCGAGATCGGCTATCTCGTGCCAGAGCCGGCGCCTTTCGCGATCGGTACCGACAAGGTCGATCCCGAGATCGCGACGATGGCGGGGCCGCAGCTCGTCGTTCCGGTGCTCAACGCCCGTTTCGTCCTGAACGCAGCCAATGCGCGCTGGGGCAGCCTGTACGACGCGCTCTATGGCACCGACGCGCTGCCCGGCATGGCGGTGCCCGGCGGGTATGATCCGGTGCGCGGCGCGCAGGTGATCGACTATGCCAAGGCGTTCCTCGACCAGGCAGTGCCGCTGGCGAGCGAAAGCTGGGCTGCCTATCGTGGTGGTACGCCCGATCTGGCCGATCCGGCGCAGCTTGTCGGCCGCAAGGGCGAATCGCTGCTGTTGCGGCATAACGGCCTGCACATCGAGATCGTCATCGACCGGGAATCAGTGATCGGCGGCGGCGATGCGGGTGGCATCGCCGACGTGATCCTCGAATCCGCGATCACCACGATCGTCGACCTGGAGGATTCGATCGCCGCGGTGGATGCCGAGGACAAGGTCGCTGCCTATGCCAACTGGCTCGGGCTGATGCGCGGCGACCTCGCTGAAAGCTTCGACAAGGGCGGCAGGACGGTCACGCGCAGGCTCAATGCCGATCGCAGCTATGACGCGGTCGGCGGCGGCACGCTGACCCTGCCGGGCCGCAGCCTGTTGTTCGTGCGCAATGTCGGCCATCTGATGACCAGTCCGGCGATAACGCTGGCCGACGGGGCAGAGGCGCCCGAGGGCATCCTCGACGCGATCATGACGGCCACGATCGCGCTTCACGATCTTCGCGGGCTGGGGGCCTATCGCAACAGCCGGGCGGGTTCCTTCTACGTCGTGAAGCCCAAGATGCACGGTCCGGAGGAAGCCGGCTTCACCAACCGCCTGTTCGATGCGGTCGAGGACCTGCTTGGTCTCGATCGCCATACGATCAAGGTCGGGGTGATGGACGAGGAACGGCGCACCTCGGCCAATCTCGCCGCCTGCATCGAGGCGGTGAAGGACCGGATCGTGTTCATCAACACCGGTTTCCTCGATCGCACCGGCGACGAGATGCATACCGCGATGCGGGCGGGGCCGATGATCCCCAAGGCCGAGATGAAGTCGAGCGACTGGATCAAGGCCTATGAGGATCGCAATGTCCGCATCGGGCTGGCGCACGGCTTTTCGGGCAAGGCGCAGATCGGCAAGGGCATGTGGGCTGCACCGGACCGCATGGCCGACATGATGGAACAGAAGATCGGCCACCCCCGGTCCGGCGCGAATACTGCCTGGGTGCCGAGCCCTACCGCGGCGACGCTCCATGCGATTCACTATCATCAGGTCGACGTGTTCGAACGGCGCGTGGAGATTGCGCGCGAAGCCATTCCGGGCCTGAGCCATCTGCTCACCGTGCCGGTCGCCAAGGGCCGCAACTGGACGCCGGACGAGGTGCGTGCTGAACTCGACAACAATGCCCAGGGCATCCTCGGCTATGTCGTTCGCTGGATCGACCAGGGCGTTGGCTGCTCCAAGGTGCCCGACATCCACGATATCGGCCTGATGGAGGACCGCGCGACGCTGCGCATCTCCTCGCAGCACATGACGAACTGGCTGCTCCACGGTGTCGCGACCGAGGCGGACATCGATGCTGCCTTTGCGCGCATGGCGGCAAAGGTCGACGTGCAGAACGCGGGCGATCCCCTGTACAAGCCGATGTCCGGCCATGAGGCGACGAGCCTAGCCTATCAGGCGGCGCGGGCGCTGGTGTTCGAGGGGCTGACCCAGCCGAACGGCTATACCGAGCCGCTGCTCCACGCCTATCGCGCGCGGGCCAAGGCGGAAACGCGTTAGGCTGTCTTCCTCCCCCGGCGAAAGCCGGGGGTCGGAGAATGGAATCGAGAAAGCGGAACGCGTCTAAAGCGCGCCGGGGCCAAGGCTCAGGCCTTGTTCGCCTGCCTCTTCGCCATGAAGGCGAGGCGTTCGAACAGCATCACGTCCTGCTCGTTCTTGAGCAGCGCTCCGTGGAGTGGCGGGATCGCCTTGGTCGGGTCGCGGTTCTGCAGCACCTCGAGCGGCATTTCCTCGTGCAGGAGCAGCTTGAGCCAGTCGAGCAGTTCGCTGGTCGAGGGCTTCTTCTTCAGGCCGGGTACGTCGCGGACGTCGTAGAAGATGTCCATCGCCTTCGACACCAGCAGCTTCTGGATGCCGGGGAAATGCACGTCGACGATCGCCTGCATCGTCTCCCGGTCGGGGAATTTGATATAGTGGAAGAAGCAGCGGCGCAGGAACGCGTCGGGCAGTTCCTTCTCGTTGTTCGAGGTGATGACGACGATCGGGCGCTCGACCGCGCGCACCGTCTCCTTGGTCTCGTAGACGTGGAATTCCATGCGATCGAGTTCCTGGAGCAGATCGTTCGGGAATTCGATATCGGCCTTGTCGATCTCGTCGATCAGCAGGACGGGCACCTCGGGGGCAGTGAAGGCCTCCCACAATTTGCCGCGGCGGATATAGTTTGAGATGTCGTGGACCCGCTCGTCGCCGAGCTGGCCGTCGCGCAACCGGGCAACCGCATCATATTCGTACAGGCCCTGCTGCGCCTTGGTGGTCGATTTGACGTTCCATTCGATCAGCGGCGCACCGACCGCCTTGGCGATTTCATAGGCGAGGACGGTCTTGCCGGTGCCGGGTTCGCCTTTGACGAGCAGGGGGCGGCGCAGGGTGACTGCGGCGTTGACCGCGACCTTCAGGTCGTCGGTCGCGACATAGCTTTGCGTGCCCTCGAAGCGCTTCATGCAGTCGTCCAATCCCGTTTCGAATATCGGGTTTGGGGATAGAAGGATTGTGCTGCCCGGCGCAAGCCGGTTTGCTGCTCCCGGCGGGAGCCGGCTTACTGCCCTCGGCGGGAGCCGGCTTACTGGTGGTTGCGAGCGCTCGCGCGGGCTTCGAGCAGGTCCCACAGGCCGCGATGCTGGGCGAGGATCTGCTGCGCGCCGAACGCCATGGCCCGCTCGATCGCGGGCGTTTCGGCGAGCGCCGAGACCAGGGACGCGGTTTCCATCTCGTCGGGGAGGCTGGAGACTGGCGGCGTGACGCCGAAGCGGCGGGCAGCGGCGTCGAGCATGACGCGGACGGCAGCCCAGTCAAGCACCAGGGCGATCGCGGCGCCGGTCGCGCAACCGGTACGATCCGACTGGGCGAGCATGTCGAGCGCATGGCGCTGGCCGGCGACCGCTGCTTCCGACTCGGCCTGGCCCGGGGTCGAGGGCAGGGGGCCGGCAGCCGCGGTGAGCCGCGCGAGATAGGTCCGCTCCTCGATGAAGGCAGCGGCGGCGCTTTCAAGCCAGTCACGCGCAGCGGGCTGATGGCTGTGAACGACGGCATGATCGATGACGCCGGGATGGCGGCCATGGAGCCAGCACAGGGCGTGCACCGCGTCGGTCAGGTCGCGCACGGCGACGGTCGGACCGGACAGCGCGCGCGGCATCGGATGAGTCGCGGTCCCGTCGACCGACGCGAGCGTGGCGATGGTGCCCCAGCTGCCGCCGATGCGTTGACCAAGTGCCGAATCGAAAGCCATGACCCCCCGGGTTTCTCTTTGAACGCGCCGGCCAATCCGGGCGCGGTTTCACCAATGGAGCCATGTATTATACCGAAGGGCGTAAAGACCTGGTTTAGAGGCGATTAAGCCTGTCTCAACCACGATGGCCCGCGGGTGGCATCCCGGCATCGTTCCGCCGTATATTCGTGTCGATCCACCCCGTCTCAAGCCGGGAGCGCTGCCTCCGCCGACTATCGCAGGACGCTCCAGCGTCCCGGGTGCCCTGCGATAGAAAGAACCGGTTCCGAAACTATCAGCGGCCGCGGTGCCCCGGGGCCGAGTGTTTTTCAGGCTCGGCGTAGCGAGGCACCTCCGACGCCGCTTGAGAGAAGAGTCCGGGAACCCGAGATCCTATCCGCACCGGAAATGGGCCTATCGAATTGATACCGGTGTCAGTTGTATGATAACTTTTCTTTCTCCGGGCACGGCTCGCACGGGCGCCGGTGAACAGAAGAACGGAGAGGATCATGAACAGCGGCTATCTGCGCGCCGGACTCGCGGTATTGGGATGTTCGTTGGGGTTGGCGGCGACGCCGGCTCTGGCGTTCGGCTGCAACACCACGACCGACACGGCCAACGCGCCTTACTCGGCCAGCAAGTACAAGGCCGTCATCGACAACAGCCAGGCGCTGCAGGTGCAATCGACCAGCACCTGCCTGACGACGGCCGACATGCAGGCGTTCAAGATCGATATCGACAACTGGCGGCTGGACGGCGGCAACATGGCGTTCGCCTTCACTGGCGGCAACACGGGCGACCGGGTCGAACTGCGCGGCAAATCGTTCAGCGGGTCGGCGACCGGCAAGAAATGGTCGGGCAAGATCAAGCTGCAGAACGGCGGGAATTATTCCGACGAATTCACCGTCGGCCAGATTTTCGGCGAGTCGACGCAGGATCCGATCCTTCGTCTCGAATTCTATGCCAGCCGGTCAGGCGTGAGCAATCACATCTGGGCAGTCTATCGTACCGGGACCGGCAGCGCCGCGGTTGAATATGTCGATCTCGGCCCCGCGACGACGTCCAGCTACACGCAGGCGACGATGGAATATGGCAGCAACAACCGTATCCAGGTGACCTATGGCAGCACCGTCCACGACTTTACGACGAATTTCGGCTATTGGGACAATTCGGGCAAGAGCGTCTATTTCAAGGCTGGCTGCTATCTGCAAGGCAGCGGAAACTGCAGCGTGACCTTCTCCAGCCTTACTTTCAGCAGCTGATGCCGGGGCAGGGGAGGCGTCTTGCCGGCCTCCCCGCCCCACTGCTGCCTTGTCGTTCCTGCTTATTGGTCGAGGAAGCTGCGCATCTTGCGCGAGCGCGACGGATGCTTGAGCTTGCGCAGCGCCTTGGCCTCGATCTGGCGGATACGCTCGCGCGTGACCGAGAATTGCTGGCCGACCTCTTCCAGCGTGTGATCGGTGTTCATGCCGATGCCGAAGCGCATGCGCAGCACGCGCTCCTCGCGCGGGGTGAGCGAGGCAAGGACGCGGGTGACCGTTTCCTTGAGGTTCGCCTGGATCGCCGCATCGACCGGGATGACGGCGTTCTTGTCCTCGATGAAGTCGCCGAGGTGCGAATCCTCCTCGTCGCCGATCGGCGTTTCGAGGGAGATCGGCTCCTTGGCGATCTTCATCACCTTGCGGACCTTTTCGAGCGGCATCGACAGCCGCTCGGCCATTTCCTCGGGCGTTGGCTCGCGGCCCTGCTCGTGGAGGAACTGGCGGCTGGTCCGCACCAGCTTGTTGATCGTCTCGATCATATGGACCGGGATACGGATCGTGCGGGCCTGGTCGGCGATCGAGCGGGTGATCGCCTGGCGGATCCACCAGGTGGCATAGGTGCTGAATTTGTAGCCGCGGCGATATTCGAACTTATCGACCGCCTTCATCAGGCCGATATTGCCCTCCTGGATGAGATCCAGGAACTGCAGGCCGCGGTTCGTATATTTCTTCGCGATCGAGATCACGAGGCGCAGGTTCGCCTCGACCATTTCCTTCTTGGCGATACGCGCCTCGCGCTCGCCCTTCTGGACCATGTTGACGATGCGACGGAACTCGCCGAGCGACATGCCGGTCGCCTGGCTGATCTCCGAAATCTCGATGCGGATTCGATCGGCCCCCTCGCTCTCGTTCGCGACGAAGGCGATCCACTTCTTGTCGAGCTTCGACACGCTCGGCAGGAACTGCTCGTCGAGCTCGTGGCCGATATAGCGGTCGAGGAAGTCCTTGCGCGGCACCTTGTGGCGCTCGGCAAGGCGCAGCATCTGGCCGCCAAGCGCGGTCAGGCGCCGGTTGAAGGCATAGAGCTGATCGACGAGATATTCGATCTTCGCGTTGTGGAACTGGACGCTCTCGACCTCTGCGGTGAGGTCCTCGCGCAGCTTCTGGTACTTGCGCTCCTCGGCTGCCGACAGCTCTCCGCCCGCTGCCATCGCCTCGAGCCGCTGCTGCTGCATCCGGGAGAATTTCTTGTAGATCGCCGTGATGTTGGCGAACCGCTCGAGCGCCTGCGGCTTGAGCTGCTCCTCCATCTGGGCGAGGCTGAGGGTGTTGTCCTCCTCCTCATCGTCCGACGGCCGCGGCGTGCGCCGCTCGGTCATCGAATCCTCGTCCTCGTCGGCGGCTGCCTCTTCAGGCTCTTCCTCTTCCTTGAACGAGGGGCCGGCGGTCTTTTCGGAGATTTCGCCCGAGCCATCCTCCTCGTCGGTAAGCGATTCGGGCGCGGGGTCCTTCGACAGCATCGCGTCGAGATCGAGGATCTCGCGCAGCTGCATCGTGCCTTCATTGAGGGCGGTCGACCAGTCGATGATCGCGTTGAAGGTGATCGGGCTCTCGCACAGGCCCAGGATCATCGTGTCCCGGCCGGCTTCGATCCGCTTGGCGATGGCGATCTCGCCCTCGCGGCTGAGCAGCTCGACCGCGCCCATCTCGCGCAGGTACATGCGCACCGGATCGTCGGTGCGGTCGATGACCTCTTTCTTCTTGGTCTCGAGCGCGGGCGCGCTTTCCTCGGACGAATCGACCGATTCGACCTCTTCCTCCTGCTGGTCGGCCTCTTCGCCGTCCTCGCCGGCTTCATCGTTCTCGACGATGTTGATGCCCATCTCGTTCAGCGCTGACATCACGTCTTCGAGCTGGTCGGACGACATCTGATCCTGTGGCAGCGCCTCGTTGAGCTGCTCATAGGTGATGTAGCCACGCTTTTTCGCGCGGGCGACCAGCTTCTTGATCGACGCGTCGTTGAGATCGATCAGCGGCGCATCGCTGTTCTCGGTCGTGTCAGCGACGTCCGCCATTTCCGTCTTCGCCATTAATTGCCCTCGGTACCTAAAGCTCTGGCGTCTTCGTTCGCTTGCACCAGATTTGCAAGTCGTGCGTCGAGCGCCTGTTGTTCCTTCACCAGCGAAACCTGCCGTTCAAAGGCTTCGTCCGAATAACGCGCCTTGAGCGCCACCGTTGCTTCCGCCAGTGCCGCGTCCACTTCAGGCCGCGCCACAAGGATGGCGATGGCCTCGTCCAGGTCCTCCCTCGCTCTCGCGGGTTCGGCACCTTTCTGCGTGAACGAACACGATAATTGGTCGGCCCGTAGCAGATCACTTGCGATGTTATCGAATCCTGATTTTGCCAATATGGTGAGCAAGCCCTCGCTATCAAGCGCCTGATCTTCAACGGCCAGGTCGACCACCGCCTCGAACAGCCGTCCAAGTGCCCCGTCGGCGAGCTTCAGCGATCCGAGAACTTCCATGTGGCGGGCGATCTCGGCCGGGTGGCGGATCAGGCCGGCGAGCACTGCTTTCGCCAGGATTCGGTCGATTCCGGTGGCACGGACGCCCTTGGCGATGTCGGAAACGGGCGGGTCGGGTGCCTTCCATTTCTGGCCCGGCTTGCGTTTGGCCGCCGGCTGGAAAGGGCGGAACGGCTCGCGCGCCTTGGCATAGAGATTTTCGAAGCGGCGCCTGAACTCGGCCTGATATTCGATGCTGACATTCTTGTCGGCGATCGAATGGGCGTGCTCGTTGAGGCGCATCTTCAGGCCCGCTTTCTGTTCGGGCGTGACGAGAGGCTCGGCGGCGAGCTCGTGCGCCCAGAGACGGTCGACCAGCGGCTCGGGCGTGCGGAGCAGTTCCTCGAACGCGGCAGGTCCCTTGGCGCGGACCAGGTCATCCGGGTCGACGCCCTCGGGCAGGGTGACGAAAGCGAGGCTGCGGCCGGGCGCGAGCATCGGCAGCGCGCGGAGGGCGGCGCGCATCGCTGCCTTCTGCCCGGCCGAATCGCCGTCGAAACAAAGGATCGGCACGTCGTTGAGGCGCCAGAGCCGTTCGAGTTGCGCCTCGGTCAGCGCGGTGCCGAGCGGAGCGACCGCTTCGCCGAAACCGGCCTGGGCGAGGGCGATCACGTCCATATAGCCCTCGACCACCAGCACGCGGCCGCTCTTGCGGCTGGCCGGGGCGGCGCGATCGAGATTGTAGAGGGTACGGCCCTTGTCGAAGAGCGGCGTCTCGGGCGAGTTGAGATATTTTGGCTCGCCGTCGCCGATGATCCGCCCGCCGAACGCGATCGGACGGCCGCGCGGGTCGCGGATCGGGATCATCAGACGGCCGCGGAACCGGTCGTACGGCTCCTTGCCCTCGACCGAGATCAGCAGGCCGGTCTCGACCAGCATCGGATCGCCATAGTCCCTGAGCGCATCCTTCAGCTTGCCGCGCGAATCAGGGGCGAAGCCGAGGCCGAATTCCCGCGCGGTCTCGGCGCGGATGCCGCGGCGTTCGAGGATGCCGCGCGCTTCGGCACCGGCGATGCCGTTGAGCTGGTCGGTGAACCAGGCGGCGGCGTCGGCGCAGGCCTCGTGCAGCCCCTTCGCCCGTTCGGCACGCTCGGCCGACTGGCGGTCCAGCGCCGGCATCTCCATGCCGGCTGCCTGGGCGAGTTCCTTCACCGCATCCATGAAGGGCAGGCCGCGCTGATCGGTCATCCAGCGGATCGCGTCGCCATGCGCGCCGCAGCCGAAGCAATGGTAGAAGGCCTTGTCGTCGTTGACGTAGAAGCTTGGCGACTTCTCGTTGTGGAACGGGCAGCAGGCGCGGAACTCGCGGCCGGCCTTTTGCAGCTTGGTGGTGCGGCCGATCAGCGACGACAGCAGGGTGCGCGCGCGGAGCTCGTCAAGGAATTGGGGGGAGAGGCTCATTGTGAGGCCTCGCCGGCACGCGCACTTCTACTCCCCTCCCGCTTGCGGGAGGGGCTGGGGGTGGGCTCCCGACCCGCCAAATCCGCAGCGTCGGCGATAGTCTCCAGCACTCCGTCCATATTCGATGTCAGATCGTTGTTCCAGAAACGGAGAACGCGATAGCCGGCTGCCTCGATCAGCCGCGTACGATTCTCATCATATTCCTGGTTCTCGCCATGTTGATGGCCATCAAGCTCCACCACCAGCCTTTGGGACCGGCAGACGAAGTCTGGAAAGAAACCCGCCACCGGCATTTGCCGGCTGAATTTCAGTCCATGAAGGCGAGAACCCTTCAATTGCTGCCATAGCAGCTTCTCGTGGAGTGTCGGTTCGTTGCGAAGGTCGCGTGCTCTCTCGGTCGGCCTGCCCAGCCGAAACCGGGCGCCCACCCCTCGGTCCCCTCCCGCAGGCGGGAGGGGAGGCGCAGAGGCACTGCTGTCGTGATCTCCGCTCAGGTTCTCCACCTTACGCCAAAGCCGCCTTCACCAGCCCGCTCGCCTTGCTCATGTCCAGGCTCTGCGCGTGGCGAGCCTTCAGCTCCGCCATCACCCGGCCCATGTCCTTCATGCCGCTGGCGCCCAGCTCGGCCTTGATCGCCTCGATCGCCGCCGACGTCTCGGCCTCGCTCATCTGCTGCGGCAGGAAGCGCTCGATCACCGCGACCTCGGCGGATTCGGCGTCGGCCAGTTCCTGGCGGCCGCCCTTCACGAACATCTCGATCGATTCGCGGCGCTGCTTGACCATCTTCTGCAGCACTTCGACCACCAGCGTGTCGTCGTCCTCGGGCGCCTTGCCGGTGCGTGCCTCGATGTCGCGATTCTTGATCGCCGACTGAATCAGGCGGAGGGCGGCGGTGCCTGGCTTGTCTCCGCCCTTCATGGCGGTGACGAGCGCGGCCTTGATGTCGTCGCGAATCATTGTCGGTCCTTTTCGGTAATCCGTACAGATAGCGCGGCGGCCGTATCTTTAACAGATTGACGCTCCGGCCCGCGAGGCTTAGCGACCGCCGCTTAGCGACATCGAAACCCGAAGGAGTGCCCGCCACGATGGCCGACGCCAAACCCGTAACTGCGCCCGAAGGAGCGACGGGAGTCCTCGTCCTCGCCAATGGGGACATTGCGTGGGGGCGCGGATTCGGCGCTGAGGGCGAGGCCGTCGGCGAGGTGTGCTTCCACACCGCGATGACCGGCTATCAGGAGGTGATGACCGATCCCTCCTTCGCCGGGCAGATCATCACCTTCACCTTCCCGCATATCGGCAATGTCGGTGCCAACCCCGATGACGTTGAGGCGAACGACCCCCACGCGCTCGGCATCATCGTGCGCGAGGATGTGACCGCACCGTCCAACTTCCGCTCGGTCGAGCGGCTCGACGACTGGATGAAGCGGCACGAGCGAATCGGCCTTTCCGGCATCGACACGCGCGCGCTGACCCGGCGAATCCGCACCGGCGGCGCGCCGAACGGCGTGATCTCGCACCGCGCCGACGGCAAGTTCGACATCCCGCTGCTGCTCGAGATGGCGAAGGCGTGGCCGGGGCTCGAGGGCATGGACCTGGCCATCTCGGTCACCACCGAGACTCATTATGGCTGGGAGGGCGGCATCTGGCGGCTCGGCTTCGGTTATGGCTCAGGCGGGGCAGAGGATTCGCGCCCGCATGTCGTCGCAATCGATTACGGCGCCAAGCGCAACATCTACCGCAACCTGGTGAAGGCCGGTGCCAAGGTCAGCGTGCTGCCGGCGACCGCCACGTTCGACCAGGTCATGGCACTGAAGCCCGACGGCATCTTCCTCTCGAACGGCCCGGGCGACCCCGCCGCGACCGGCGAATATGCGGTGCCGGTGATCCAGGCGCTGCTCGAGACCCGTATCCCGCTCTTCGGCATCTGCCTTGGTCACCAGCTTCTCGGCCTAGCGGTCGGGGCCGGGACGACCAAGATGTTCCAGGGCCATCGCGGCGCGAACCATCCGGTCAAGCGGCTGAGCGACGGCACGGTCGAGATCACCAGCATGAACCACGGCTTCGCGGTGCTGAGCGAGACGTTGCCGGCGACGGCGCGCGAGACTCATGTGTCGCTGTTCGACGGCTCCAACGCCGGGTTCGAGCTGACCGACCGGCCCGCCTTCAGCGTGCAATATCACCCCGAGGCGAGCCCGGGCCCGCAGGACAGCTTCTATCTGTTCGAGAAGTTCGTCGGCTCGCTGGAGAAAGCGGCATGACGCTCCCCGAGGTGGATCAGACCAGGTTCGAGCAGGAATGGCTCGGCGACCAGGACGTTCTCGCGAGCCTCGCGAAGAATGGCGACAGGCCGGAAATTCCCCGGATGGTCGATATCAGCTTCAGCGGTGACGAAGAGGCGCTGGACCGCCTTGCCGAGAATGCCGGGGAGCTTGGCTTCGCGGTGATCGACCGCGAGGAGAATGAGGAAGGCGGCATATCGCTCTTCCTGGCGCGGGAGCAGAAGGCGGACGCTGCTTCGATCAAGGCGCTGACGCTTCAATGTCTGCAGATCGAGATACTTTACGACGTGGAATATGAGGGTTGGGGCTGCATGGCCGAAACGGGATCGAGCCACTAATGCCAAAACGCACCGACATCTCCTCCATCCTCGTCATTGGCGCTGGCCCGATCGTCATCGGCCAGGCGTGCGAGTTCGATTATTCCGGCACGCAGGCGATCAAGGCGCTGCGCGAGGAGGGCTATCGGATCGTCCTGGTCAATTCGAACCCGGCGACGATCATGACCGATCCCGAGCTGGCCGACGCGACCTATGTCGAGCCGATCACGCCGGAAATCGTCGCCAAGATCATCGAGAAGGAGCGGCCTGACGCCGTCCTGCCGACGATGGGCGGGCAGACGGCACTCAACACCGCGCTCGCGCTGTTCAACGACGGCACGCTGGCGAAATACGGCGTGCAGATGATCGGCGCCGATGCCGAGGCGATCGACAAGGCCGAGGACCGGCTGAAGTTCCGCGATGCGATGGACAAGATCGGGCTCGAATCCGCCCGTTCGGCCATCGCGCACACGCTTGAAGAGGCGTTGGCCGGGCTTGAGGCGACCGGCCTGCCGGCGATCATCCGCCCGAGCTTCACCATGGGCGGATCGGGCGGGGGTATCGCCTATAACCGCGCCGAGTTCGAGGAGATCGTGCGCAAGGGGCTCGACGCGTCGCCCACCACCGAGGTGCTGATCGAGGAATCGCTGCTCGGCTGGAAAGAATATGAGATGGAGGTCGTGCGCGACCGCAACGACAATTGCATCATTATCTGCTCGATCGAGAATGTCGATCCGATGGGCGTCCATACGGGCGATTCCATCACCGTCGCGCCGGCGCTGACGCTGACCGACAAGGAATATCAGATCATGCGCAACGCGAGCATCGCGGTGCTGCGCGAGATCGGCGTGGAAACAGGCGGTTCGAACGTTCAGTTCGCGGTCAATCCGAAGGATGGCCGCCTCGTCGTGATCGAGATGAACCCGCGCGTGTCGCGCTCGTCGGCGCTTGCCTCCAAGGCGACCGGCTTCCCGATCGCCAAGGTCGCCGCCAAGCTGGCGGTCGGCTACACGCTCGACGAGATCATCAACGACATCACCGGCGCGACCCCGGCGTCGTTCGAGCCGACGATCGACTATGTCGTCACCAAGATTCCGCGCTTCGCCTTCGAGAAATTCAAGGGCGCCGAGCCGATCCTGTCGACCGCGATGAAGTCGGTCGGCGAGGTGATGGCGATCGGCCGCAACATCCATGAATCGATGCAGAAGGCGCTGCGGGGCCTGGAAACGGGCCTGAGCGGCTTCAACCAGGTCGACGCGCTGGTCGGCGCGCCGCGCGACGAGATCGAGGCGGCGCTGGCCCGCGCCACGCCCGACCGGCTGCTCGTCGCGGCGCAGGCGCTGCGCGAGGGCTTCACTGTCGCCGAGGTGCATGCGATCGCGAAGTACGATCCGTGGTTCCTCGAGCGGATCGCCGAGATCATTGAGGCCGAGGAAGAGGTGTGCCGGGGCGGCCTGCCGCAGGACGCAGCCGGAATGCGGCGGCTGAAGTCGATGGGCTTCAGCGATAAACGGCTTGCCTGGCTAGCGCTCAAATCGGCCAATCTTCATGGCGGCATGGACCGCAGCATCGCGCGTTCGTCGGGCCTGATCCATGAGGCTGTCGCGGCGATGACCGGCGGCGTGACCGAGGAGGAGGTGCGCAAGCATCGCCACAAGCTCGGCGTGCGGCCCGTGTTCAAGCGGATCGACACCTGCGCGGCCGAGTTCGAGGCGAAGACGCCGTACATGTACTCGTCCTACGAGGCGCCGAGCTTCGGCGAGCCAGAGAACGAGGCGATGCCGTCGGACCGCAGGAAGATCGTCATCCTCGGCGGCGGCCCGAACCGGATCGGGCAGGGGATCGAGTTCGACTATTGCTGCTGCCATGCCTGCTTCGCGCTGGCCGATGCCGGCTATGAGACGATCATGGTCAACTGCAACCCGGAGACGGTGTCGACCGACTACGACACGTCCGACCGGCTCTATTTCGAGCCGCTGACCGCAGAGGACGTGCTCGAGATCCTGCATGTCGAGCAGCAGAACGGCACGCTGGTGGGTGTGATCGTCCAGTTCGGTGGGCAGACGCCGCTGAACCTGGCCAATGCGCTTGAGCAGGCTGGGATTCCGATCCTCGGCACCAGCCCCGACGCGATCGACCTGGCCGAGGACCGGGAGCGCTTCGCCGCGCTGGTCACCAAACTCGGCCTGCACCAGCCGGCCAACGGCATCGCGCGGAGCCGCGACGAGGCGATCAAGGTTGCCGAGCGGATCGGCTATCCCGTGCTGATGCGCCCGAGCTATGTGCTTGGCGGCCGCGCGATGGAGATTGTCGACGGGCCGGCGCAGCTCGACGACTATATCCAGACGGCGGTGCAGGTGTCCGGCGACTCGCCCGTGCTGATCGACCAGTATCTGCGCGATGCGATCGAGGTCGACGTCGACGCGATCTCCGACGGCACCGACGTGACGGTCGCCGGCGTGCTGCAGCATATCGAGGAAGCCGGGGTTCATTCGGGCGACAGCGCCTGCTCGATCCCGCCCTACAGCCTGCCCGATGAGATCATCGCCGAGATCGAGCGCCAGACCGCCGCGCTGGCCAGGGCGCTGTCGGTCGTCGGCCTGATGAACATCCAGTTCGCGGTGAAGGACGGCCTCGTCTACCTGATCGAGGTCAATCCGCGCGCGAGCCGGACCGTGCCGTTCGTCGCCAAGGCGATCGGTGCGCCGGTCGCCAAGATCGCGGCGCGGGTGATGGCGGGAGAAAAGCTCGCCGACCTGCCCAGGATCGATCGCGCGATCGATTATGTCGCGGTGAAGGAAGCGGTGTTCCCGTTCAATCGCTTCCCGGGGATCGATCCGGTGCTTTCACCGGAAATGAAATCCACCGGCGAAGTGATGGGGATCGATCGCGATTTCGTCACCGCCTTTGCCAAGTCGCAGCTTGGTGCCGGCAATGTGCTGCCGAAATCGGGCAGCCTGTTCGTCAGCGTGAAGGACAGCGACAAGCCGGTGGTCCTGCCTGGCGTGAAGCTGCTTGCCGACCATGGTTTCGCCATCGTCGCGACCGGCGGGACGGCGGATTATCTGTCGGCGCACGGCGTCGAGGTGGAACGGGTCAACAAGGTGGCGCAGGGCCGGCCGCATATCGTCGACCGGATCAAGGACGGCGGGATCGACCTGATCTTCAACACGACGGAAGGGTGGCAGTCGCTGAAGGACTCGCAGCCGATCCGCGCATCGGCGCTGAATCAGAAGATTCCCTACTTCACCACGGCCCCCGCCAGCGTCGCCGCTGCACAGGCGATCGTGGCGCTTGCGACACGCAGCCTTGAAGTACGGCCCCTGCAATCCTATTATTCGCACTCGCACAAATAATTTCCCACATGAGAAGACGTGCGGGCGGGTCCGTGAGGGCCGGCTTTAAGTGAATTTTTGACGAAGGACCTAAAGGGATGGCGACCGTCGACAAGATGCCGATGCTGCAGGAGGGCTATGAAAAGCTCAATGCGGACCTGAAGCGCCTTAAAGCGGAGCGCCCGACCATCGTCGACGCGATCGAGGAAGCGCGCGCGCATGGCGACCTCTCCGAAAATGCGGAATATCATGCCGCGAAGGAGCGGCAGGGCCAGATCGAGGCATCGATTTCCGACATCGAGGACAAGCTGTCGCGTGCGCAGGTGATCGATCCGCGCGACCTGTCGGGCGACAAGGTGGTGTTCGGCGCGACCGTCACCTTGCTCGACGAGGACGACAAGCCGATCCGCTACCAGATCGTCGGCCAGACCGAGGCTGACGCCAAGGGCGGGCGCATCTCGTACAACTCGCCGCTGGGCCGCGCGCTGATCGGGCGCAAGGTCGAGGACGAGGTCGAGGTGACGGTGCCGTCGGGCGACCGTTATTACGTCGTCTCGAAGATCGAGTTCATCTGAACGCAATCAATCTTCCGCGGGGCCGATTCACCGACGCGCTGGTCGCGCTGTCGGCGTTCGCGCTGCTGTTCGTCACCGCCGCGATCGGGCTCGATCGGGCGGCGTTGCTCTATGGCTTCATCCCGGTCGATTTCCTGGGCGGTGCCTGGCGCGACGACGCGGTGCGCTCCTGGCTCTCGCCGCTCGCCTCTGCCTTCCTCTCGCGCGATTTCATTTCGGCGATCTTCAACATGGTCTTCCTGCTGATCGCGGGGCGCTATGTCGAAAAGGCGATCCGCCCGGCCGGGCTTGGCGTGGTCTTCGTCGCCGGCGCCTATGCCGGGGCGCTGGCGCGCCTGATCCTGACGCCCGGTTCGCCGATCCCGAGCGCCGGGCTCGACGCGGCGGTGTTCGCGGTGATCGGCGCCTATTTCATGCTCTATGGCGTGCCGGCCGCGATTCCGGTCGCGCGGCACCACAGCCGGACGGCGCAGATCGCCATCCTCGCCGGCATCTGGCTGGCGATCCAGATCGCCTTCGCGATCGTGGCGCAGAACTTCGCCGTATCGGTAACCATCGTCGAGCCGATCGGCGGCCTGATCGCCGGCGTGGCGCTGGCGAGGCCGTTGCTCGCCTGGGCTTACCGCAAGGCCTGAGCCGGCGCGTAGAGCGACACCGGCTTCAGTATCCCGTTCGTGTCGAGTTGGGTTCGAGCTTGTCGAGAACCCGTATCGAGACAGGGCGGCGTTCGAGGCTTGTCCCTCGATACGCCATCTCGACAGGCTCGATGGCTACTCGGGACGAACGGATATGGGGTCAAGCCCGGCTGCAATCTCAGCCCTGGGGCGTATCCAGCACATCGGGCTGGAGCAGGCGGTGGAGGTGCACCACCACGAACTTCATCTCTGCATCGTCGACGGTGCGCTGGGCGGCGGAGCGCCACGCCTTCTCGGCGCTCGCATAATCGGGATAGATGCCGACGACCTCGATTGAATCGAGATCGTCGAAATCGAGATGCTGGGGGTCGCTGACGCGGCCGCCGAAGACGAGGTGGAGCTTGCTCATGGATCGGGCTTCCAAAGGGGAGGAGTCGCCTCGTCCTTAAAGCGGGATTCGGGCAAGGTGAACCGCCAAGCGCGGCTTTTTGTTACTTGTTCGAGGCCTTGGCTGCCGCGGCGGCACCAGCGCTGGACAGCGCCTTGACCACGCCGTCGATCAGCTTGCCGACCTGGTCCCGTGCCGCGTCGCGGTTGAGACCCAGCGCATCGAGCTCGGCCTTGCCGGCATCGCGCGCGGCCTGGGCAGCGCCGGTGGCGGTGTCGTTCAGCCGCTTGCCGACGGGGCCGAGCAGCTTGCCTTCCTGTTCGGTGCGCGGAATGACTGCACCGGCCAGCACCCCGATCGCCACGCCGCCGATCAGGACGGCGAGCGGGTTCGCCTCGATTCCCTCGGCGGTGCGGCGGGCGGCCTCGCGCGCGGTGTCCCGTGTCGTCTCGAGCGCCTTTTCGGCGGCGGCGCGCGCCGTCGGCTTCGCTGCGGAGGACTTGTCGGTGGAGGGGGCGTTCATTCGGAGGGTCCTTTCCGTCGGGCACGCGCCCGTTTGGGTTTCAAACTCGCAGGCGGCGCGGGAGTTTCATCGAGACAGGCGTCGATGAGATGCCTGAGCGGTCCGCGTGCGACGAGCAGGCCGACTGCCGCGGCGGCGCCGGCCAGCGCGAGAGGATGGCGCTTCAGGCCTTCCAGGCCCTCGCGTGCGATCTCCTGCGCTGCTTCCTTCAATTCCCCCACGGCCTCGCGGGCAAGGGCCTTGGGGTTGAGCCGGGCCTGGATGTCGACAAGAGTGCTTGCCAGCCGCGCCCGGGCATCCTCGGCGCGCCGTTTCGCCAGGGCGAGGTCGGCGGCATCGTCGATCGCCTCGGGCAGATTCAGGCGCGCGCTCATTCGGGCTTGTCCCTGATATCGGTGATCTTGCGCACCTTGGCGATGGCAGCCCGCACCAGCAGCGCGGCGGCACCGAGCGAAAGGACGACCACGAGGATCGTCGCCCCGACCTCGCCCAGCGGACGCCGAAGGATGAGCAGCAGCCCGAGCACCGTCGCGATCATCGCCGACTGCGCCAGCAGCAACGCCACCACGCCGAGGATGATCGCGGTCCGCGCCTCGCCGACGCGGCTCAGGAACTGGGCGCGATAGAGCCTGATCTCGGCGCGCACGAAGCGCTCTGCATCGTCGATCAGCCGCGAGAACAACGCCGCGATGCTGTTGCTGTCATGCTCTTCCGGCGGTCGCTCGGCCATGTTCCCCCCGGGGTGCGATGGATCAGGCGTCGTCGCGGTCGGCGGCGTCGATGCCCGACTTGATCAGGCGCACCAGCACGAAGCCGATCGCGGCAGCGGTGCCGATGGCGATCGCCGGGCTCTTCTTCACGAAGCCGCGCGCATCCTCGATCAGGTCGTCGAGATTCTTCTGCTTGATCGAGTCGGAGAAGCCGGAGACGGCATCGGCCGCGCTGCGGGCATATTGGCCATATTGCGGGCCGACCTTCTCGTCGACGGTGCCGGCGGCATCAGTCATCATCTTGGCGAGTTCGTCCAGGACTCCGCCTGCGCGGGCCTTGCCCTCCTCGGCATAGGCGCGGGCCTTGTCGCCTGCTTCCTTGCCCAGCTTCGATGCGCTGTCCTTCAGCGTCTGGGTCGCTGCGCGCGCCTCGGTCTTGAAGCGGGGGGCGGCGGTGTCAGTCGTGGTTTCCACGGTCGGGCCTTTCTTCGGCTTGGCCGGTTTTGGGGCCGGTTTCGGGGTCTTGGCGGCGGGCGAAGCCTTGGATGCGGCGGTGGCCGCCTTGCGCGGTGTCGCGGTGGTGGCAGCCTTTTTCACCGGCTTGGCCGGCCTGGGAGCCTTCGGAGTTTCGTCAGCCATGCTGTCGCCCTTTCTCGCGTGTCCACATCAACCGGCCAGCGCAGCCCCGAGTTCCATCGGCCGAGACGATTTGCCGCCGCCGATGATAGCCGATAGAGGCTCGCCCGTCTGCCTGGGGCCTCAATCGTTAGAAGGATCATAACGTGACCGCAATCATCGACATCCACGCGCGCCAAATCCTCGATAGCCGGGGCAACCCGACGGTCGAAGTCGACGTGTTGCTCGATGACGGCTCCTTCGGCCGTGCCGCCGTTCCCTCGGGCGCATCGACCGGTGCGCATGAGGCGGTCGAGAAGCGCGACGGCGACAAGAGCCGCTGGCTGGGCAAGGGCGTCCAGCAGGCGGTCGATGCCGTCAACACCGAGATCGCCGACGCGGTGCTTGGCCTCGAAGCGGAGGACCAGGCCGATGTCGACCGGGTGATGATCGATCTGGACGGCACCGAGAACAAGGGGCGGCTTGGCGCGAACGCGATCCTCGGCGTCAGCCTGGCGGTGGCCAAGGCGGCGGCCGATGCGCGCGGCCTGCCGCTCTATCGCTATGTCGGCGGGGTTTCCGCGCACGTGCTGCCGGTGCCGATGATGAACATCATCAACGGTGGCGAACATGCCGACAATCCGATCGATTTCCAGGAATTCATGATCGTGCCGGTCGGCGCCGACTCGATCATCGAGGCGGTGCGCTGCGGCTCGGAGATTTTCCACACGCTGAAGAAGGGCCTGCATGACAAGGGCCTGGCGACCTCGGTCGGCGACGAGGGTGGTTTCGCGCCCAACATCGCCTCGACCACCGACGCGCTCGACTTCATCATGAGCTCGATCGAAAAGGCCGGCTACAAGCCGGGCGACGACGTGATGGTGGCGCTCGACTGCGCCGCGACCGAGTTCTTCAAGAACGGCAAGTACGACATCTCCGGCGAGAACAGGATCCTCTCCAGCCATGAGATGGCTGAATATCTCGCCGACCTGACTCGCCGCTATCCGATCTTCTCGATCGAGGACGGCATGGCGGAGGACGATTTCGTTGGCTGGAAGGCGCTGACCGACCTGATCGGCGACAAGGTCCAGCTGGTCGGCGACGATCTGTTCGTGACCAACCCGAAGCGGCTGAAGCAGGGCATCAAGGACGGCCTCGCCAACTCGCTGCTGGTGAAGGTCAACCAGATCGGCACGCTGACCGAGACGCTCGAGGCGGTGTCGCTGGCGCAGCGCAGCGGCTATACTGCGGTCATGTCGCACCGCTCGGGCGAGACCGAGGACGCGACGATCGCCGATCTCGCCGTCGCAACCAATTGCGGGCAGATCAAGACGGGCAGCCTCGCGCGCTCCGACCGGCTCGCCAAGTACAACCAGCTCATCCGGATCGAGGAGGAACTCGACGAGTCGGCCGTCTATGCCGGCCGGTCGATTCTTCGCGCTTGAATAGGTAAAATTCCCGCTTGATCCACGAGTCGCATGGTGCGAGAATCGTGGAATGGCAAAGCGCTCCACCTTCCGCACCCTGCTTCGTCGTGCCGGTCCGCCGGCCGCGTTGCTGATCGTGGGCGCGTTTTTCGGCGGCTATGCCATCATGGGGCCGAACGGCGCGCTCGCTTATGGCGATATCCAGCGCCAGCTGAACAAGCGTGAGGGCGACCTGGCGGCGCTTGAGAAGCGCCGCGCCGAGCTGAAGAACCGGGTCGCGCTGCTCGATCCGCGCCATGCCGATCCGGACATGGTCGACGAGCTGGCGCGCAGGAAGCTCAATGTGGTGCATCCCGACGACATGATCGTCGATCTGGGCAAATAGCCTCTCCAGGCTGCGGGCGGCCTTCCGCCCGGGCTGGCGCAGGAAGCGCCAAGCTGCCAGCATCCTCCGATAAACGAATCAAAGGGAGCGGGTATGCGCAGGATATTGCTTGCCGGAATCGCCTTGCTGGCGGTGACGGCATGCGGGCCGTCGGAAACGAAGCCCATTTCGAACGATGCCGAACTGGCACTGCCGACCACCAGCTGGGCGGCCTTCCGCGATGCCTTTATCGAAGGATGGTTCAAGCTCGATCCGGCCAATGCTGTCTATCAGGGGCGGCACGATTTCGATGGCGGGCTCGGCGACTGGAGCGAGGCGGGACTGAAGCGGCAGGCCGATTTCCTGCGCGCCTCGATCGTGAAGGCATCGGCGTTCGATGCCGGCAAGATGAGCAAGCAGGACGCGTTCGAGCGCGACTATCTGGTGCGGGTCGCTGAAGGAAAGCTGTTCTGGCTGACCGATGCAGATCAGCCTCATACCAACCCTGCCTGGTATATCGGCGCGGGCCTTGACCCGAACGTCTATGTCGCCCGCAACTATGCCGATGCGCCGACGCGGATGAAGGCGATGATCAAGTTCCTGCGCCAGGTGCCGGGCGCCGCGGCGAACATCCGCGCGAACCTGAAGACACCGATGCCGCTGAGCTTCATCAATTACAGCGTCGCCGGCTACAACGGGTTCGCCGATTATTACACCGGCGACGCGAAAAAGGCCTTTGCCGGCGTGCAGAGCCCGGTGCTGCAGGACGAGTTCAACCAGGTCTCGGCCGCCGCGGCGAAATCGATGCACGATCTGGCCGCCTATGTCGAAAGCCAGCGGGGCACGGCGACTCAGGGCTTCGCGCTGGGCGCCGACAAATTCGCGCGCATGATCAAGATGACCGAGGGCGTCGACGTCTCCCTCGATCAGCTCGAAGCAGCGGGCAGGGCGGATATGAAGCGCAACCAGGACGCGCTGAAGGCGGCGTGCGCGCAATTCACGCCGGGGGCGACCATCCCGGCCTGCATGGCAAAAATGAACGCCAACAAGCCTGTTGGCGGTCCGGTTGCCGAGGCGCGGCGGCAGATCCCGGAGCTCAAGGCGTTCGTGATCGCGAAGGACATCGTTTCGATCCCCGACGCCGAGCAGGCGCTGGTCGAGGAGAGTCCGCCCTATAACCGGCAGAACTCCGCCTATATCGATCCGCCGGGGCCGTTCGAGAAGGGCATCCCCTCGATCTACTATATCTCGCCGCCGGATCCGGCCTGGACGCCGGCCGAACAGGCGGGGTTCATCCCCGGCAAGATGGATCTGCTGTTCACCTCCGTCCATGAGGTGATGCCCGGGCATTTCCTGCAATTCCGCCATGCCAACCACTCGCCCTCGCTCTTCGGGCGGCTGTTCGTCGGCTATGCCTATGCCGAGGGCTGGGCGCATTATTCCGAGGAGATGGTGTGGGATGCCGGGCTCAACAATGGCGACCCGGAGACGCATGTGGGGCAGCTTTCCAACGCCTTGCTGCGCAACTGCCGCTATCTGTCGGCGATCGGCCTGCATGCGCGCGGCATGACCCAGGAGCAGTCGCGCAAGATGTTCGTGGACGAATGCTATCAGGACGAGGGCAGTGCGAAGCAGCAATCGGCGCGCGGCACCTATGATCCGGCCTATCTCAACTACACGATGGGCAAGCTGATGATCCGCAAGCTGCGCGACGACTGGACCGCCACTCATGGCGGGCGGAAGGGGTGGAAGGCATTCCACGACCAGTTCCTCAGCTATGGCGGTCCGCCGATCCCGCTGGTGCGCAAGGCGATGATGGGCGACGACGGCAAGGCTGTATTCTGATCGGTCGGGCCGGCCCGCGCATGGCGGGTCGGTCGGATCATGCCTCTATTGTTGCCGGTTCACCGCTTCGGGCTGGGCGTTCTCCGCCTCTTCGGGCCGCGGATTGCGGATCGAGGGGCGGAGGCGCGCGACGCTGCACAGGCCGGCGATCACCGCGAGGCTGGCGGAGACCATCGGCGGAATGCGCCCGTCGCCGACGCCGAGCGCCAGCAGCGCGGCGACAAGGGTCGCGCCGGTGGTCTGTCCTGACAGGCGGACCGTCGAGACCAGCCCGCCTGCGGCGGCCGCCCGTTCGCGCGGTGCCGATCCAACCAGCAGCCGGGCATTGGGCGGCAGGTAGAGGCCGAAGCCCGACCCGCACAGCGCCATCCGCCAGGCGATGTCGAACAGGGTCGGATCAGCCGGCATGAAGGCGATGAGCAACAGGGCGACGACGGAGACGGCCATGCCGATGCCGCCCAGGATGCCAGCAGGCACCCGATCCGACAGGAAGCCGGCCGCCGGCGCCACGATCATGTTGGTCAGGGGCCAGGGGGCGATGGCGGCGCCGATCGCCGCGGCGCTGAAGCCAAGCGCGTGGAGGCGGAAGGGCGTCGAGATGAGCAGGGTCATCGATGCGGTGAAGGCGATGAAGCCGCCGATCGCGGAGAGGGCCAGCACCGGGCGGACCAGCAGGTCGATCGGCAGAATCGGATTGGGCTCGCCGCGCTCGCGCCGGACGAAATAGATGCCGATGATGACGCCGACCAGGACGATCGCGGCGGAAACGACCGGGCTGTCGCCATGGACCATGCTCTCCAGCCCGCCGATCACCAGGCCGAACATCGAGGCGCAGAGCACGGCGCCGTACACGTCGAAGGTGGCGTGGCGCGCGCGGGGGTTGGGGATCGCGCGGCCCAGCGCGAGGCTGGCGAGCGCGAAGGGTACGGCGCTGGCGAATACCCAGGGCCAGGGCGCCACTGAAAGGATCAGGCCGCCGATGGTCGGTGCGATCGCCGCCGAACTGGTCACCACGACCGAGTTGATTCCGAGCCCGCGGCCGAGCTGGGTGGAAGGGTAGATCTGGCGGATCAGGGCGGAGGATACGCTGAGCACCCCGGCGGCGCCGATCGCCTGCGCGGCGCGCACGATCAGCAGGAAGGGCAGGCTCTTGGCGAAGAAGCACAGGATGGTCGCGACCGTGAAGATCGCCTGGCCCGCCTGATAGGCGTTCTTGAGCCCGATCCGCTCGCCCAGCCCGGCAAAGGGCAGGAGCAGCATCACCAGCATCACCTGATAGACCGTGACCACGGAGACGACCGCGCTTTGCTGGACACCGAGATCGCGCGCGATGGTCGGCAGCGCGACATTGGCGACGCCGCCGTCGATGATGACGAGCGCCGATCCGAAGGACATCGCGGCGATGGCGACGTAGCGGCGCGGGAGGGGTAGGCCGTCGCCCGTATTATGCTTGTCCGGCTCCTGTCCGCGGCCGAGAAAGCCGAGCGCGAAGCCCTGCGCGCCCGACGTGCCTGCGGCACCGGTATCCGCAGGAGGGAAGGGCGGAGTCGTCACGCACGGCCTATGCGATAAAAAGAACGGCTTTGGAAATATTCCGAAGGGGCCGGAGCGGCGCTTCCGCCGCCCCGGAGGTCGTGCGATCAGGCGAGCGAGACTTCGGCGACCTTGTCCCGGTAATCCTGCTTCGGATCGGCGCCGAGCAACGTCTTCACGCCGGCGAGCAGGCTTGAGCCGTTGAGCCAGATCTGCGCGCGTTCGGGGTCGAGGCGGAGCAGCTGGAGCTTGGGATCGTCCTTGCCGCCTTCGAACCAGGCAGCGACGAAGGGATTCCACAGCCGGTCGATCGCCGCGCGATCGTCGGACAGTGACAAGGTGCCGTGGATGCTGGCGAACAGGTCATGCCCCTTGGAGGCGAAATGGGCGAGCGCCCGGCTGGCCCGGCCTTCGCGCAGTTCCCTGGCAAGATCGGTCTCCTTCGAGGTGAAGAACCAGATCGGACCACGATCCTCGTCACCGTCGAACTGGGCAGTCATCGGTTGCGCACGGCCGTCCTCGACGCCGTCAAGCCCAAGCATCAGGGTCATGTCGGAACGGAGCGCTTTCCAGAATTTGGCGGTGATGTCCTGCGTATCGGGCATGGCGATATCCTTCATGTTGCCCGGGCCGAACGGGTGGGCGATTGCGCAAGTTCCCCCAAATCGGGCACTCGGTTCGTCGATCCCCACTTGCTGCGATGCAGCATATTATTGTATGTGCTTATGCATGAAACTACCGATCGAGAGCGACAAGGCTATGCCGCAGGGTCCGGTTCCGACCATTTTCGAGGCGATCGTGCGCAAGCGCTACGTGGTCGCGACCTATAACCGTGTCACCATGACGCTGGCGCCGCACGTGATCTATACGAAGCATGGCGACCTGTTCATCGATGCCGTCGCGATCGAGAAGGACGGCAAGCCGCCGCGCGAGGAGAAGATCGGCACGTTCAAGCTGGCCGGGCTCAATGAGCTGCAATTGACCGAGCGTGAATTCCCCGCGAGCGCGCTGTTCCACGCCAACGACGCGAAATATGTCGAGGCGCTAATCGCGGTCGAGGCGGCTTAAGGGACGCTGTCATCGGCAGGATCGATCCCTAGCCGGCACGAACGGGAATGGCCGGCCGGGTTTCGGCCCTGATTTCCTAAAGAACCCATTCCACCGACAGGAAGCCCTTGGTCGTATCGGTCTGGAACCGGTCGGCCTTGTAGCGCGCCAGCCGTGCGGCGACCGTGAATCGGTGGAGTTTCGCCTGGGCTAGCAGGTCGATCTCGTCGCCATAATGCTGCGACAGCCGGTCGCTCTCGAAATGATGCCAGGTCGCGCCGAGCCCGATGCCGCTGATCGGCCCCTTCACCTTCCAGTTCGCACCAAGCGTCCCGTAGAGATCGCGAATGCCGTTGGGCGGCGTGGTGCCGAACTTGCCGGCCCAGCCCTGGAAACGGAACAGGGAAGCGAGCGGCGTCTGGAAGCTGGTGAGCGCCGTGCCGTGGTCAGCGCCGAGCACTTCGTATCCGGCGGTCGCGGCGAGGACCTTGCCGCTGAGACTCGCCTCGGCAAGATAATAGCTCGCCGCATAGCGGTTCGGGTTGCGGCGATAGTCGCTCTGGCGCGCCGCGCTGGCGATATAGCCGAGCTTCCATCCCGGGGCGACGGGCTGGCTTCCGGCGAAGCGCACGCCATAGCTCTGGCTCGACAGGCGATAGCCCTGCAAGGCAGCCAGGTCCTGATCGACCAGATAGGCGAAGCCGGTGAGCGTGCCGATCGGCGCGGCATAGCTGACCAGGCCGAACCAGTTGCTGCCCGGTACCGCGGTAGGGCGGGCGCCGGTGCCGTCGATGCCGTTCACGGTGCGGACGCTCCAGACATAGCTTGCGTCGATGGTCAGGCGGGGAATGCCCGCCCAAGTCGCGCGCACCGCGTCGAAGGTCTGCTCGTTCTGGCGCCAGGGTGCCGGGCCGACGAAGCGCTGGTCGGCGAGATCGAGCACCTGCCGCCCCACGGTGACGCTGGTCTTGTGCGCTGCGTATCGGATCTGGGCGCGATTGAGCTCGATATTCTGCGGATCGAGCACCAGCGGCAGCGGCCTGCCGTTGAACCCGTCATTATAATGGTTGCCGATCCCGATCGTCGCCTCGCTCTCGACCAGTGCCGACCAGGGGCCGGTGCTTGCCTGCACGCCGCTGCGGACTCGCAGGGTCACCGCATCTGCCTTGTCGGCGATGCCGTCCTGGTCGACATGCTCGTAGCGGAGCCTGGCATCGACCATCGGCTTCAGCGTCACCTCCTGCGCCGCGGCTGAATGTGTGTACCCCAGCGCCGCGAGCCCAAGGGCGCGCGCCATCGTCCTGCTCATGGGAAATCCTTCGAGAAAGGGAAGCGGGCGGCGCCTGGCCGCCCGCTCCAGGGGGAGCCTTCAGGCCGGTTCGGCGGCAAGCCCGCCGTCGATCGCGCCGAGCTCGCCCGAGGCGCGCGCGTCGCGGCCATAGACCAGCTCGAACAGGGGGCCGGCCATCATCGTCGTGACGATCGCCATCAGCACCAGCATCGAGAAGAGCGTCGGGCCGATGATGCCCTTCTGCAGGCCGATATTGATGATGATCAGTTCCATCAGCCCGCGCGAGTTCATCAGCGCGCCGATGCCGAGCGCCGTGCGGTTGTCCTCGCCGGCGATCCGCGCCGCGAGATAGCAGGCGCCGCCCTTGGCGAGGATCGATGCCACAAGGATGCCGAGCGCGATCAGCAGCAGCGTTGCCGAATTGACCATGTCCAGCCGGGTGTTGAGCCCGGAATAGGTGAAGAACATCGGCAGCAGCAGGACGACCGCAAGCGGCTCGATCTTCTTCTTGAGCTGCTCGGCGAACAGGCCGCGCGGCATCACGACGCCCAGGATGAAGCCGCCGAAGATCGCATGGATGCCAACCGCGTCCATCAGGAAGGCGGACATGCAGAACAGCATCAGGGTGATGGCGAGCACGGTGACGCTCATCTCCCCGGCGCGCTCGACGGCGCGGCCGAGCGGCGCCAGCAGGCGCTGGCCGAAGAGGATGATGAAGGCGGCATAAGCGAGGCCGCCGCCGATCGCGAGCACCGCAACGCCGGGCCCCCCGCCGAAGGTCGCCAGCACGATCGCCAGCACACACCAGGAAACGGCATCGTCGAAGGCGCCGGCCGTCAGCGACAGCGTACCCAGCGACGTGTCGGCAAGGCCGCGCTCGTTGATGATCCGGGCGAGCATCGGGAATGCCGTCAGCGCGATGCAGGCGCCCATGAACAGGGTGGCGTTGGCGGGCGAGATATCCTTCGCGAACAGGCCCGGCACGCCGAGCAGGAACGGCGTGATCAGGAAGGCGATCAGGAAGGGCGCGGCGATCCCGGCGAACGACACGCTCATCGCGCTCTTCGCCTTCGACTTGAACTTGTCGAGCTGGAGCGTGGTGCCGACCAGGAACATGTAGAGCCCGACGCCGAGCTGCGATCCGGCATAGAGGACGCTGCGCGTCTCCTTGGGGAAGATCGCCCCTTGCAGACCCGGGAACAGCAGGCCGAGCAGCGACGGCCCGAGGATGACGCCGGCGATCATCTCGCCGACCACCTGGGGCTGGCCGAGGAACTTCTTGCCGGCCCAGCCGACCACCCGGCAGGCCAGCAGGATCACCGCGAGCTGGAGGAAGAAATGGACGCTGAAGTCGCCCGGCGTGTAGCTTGCGGCCGCGGCCGGAACTGCCGGGCCATGGGCGGACAGCACGCCGCCGACCGTTGACCAGATGCTGTCGATGACCCCTTCGGCCATATGATTCCTCCCCCGTTTCGGTTCTTCCCCGCGGCAATCCAGGTTGCCCCGCTCACGAAGGGGACGAAATCGGGCGGGCGGCGCAACTGGAAAATGCTGCCCGGATGCCATTCGTTGTCATTTTTCCGGTTCGGGCGTCCCGGCTGTTGCGAAGCGGCAACATAGTAGTAATGTACCTACAAGTTAGCGGGAACATTCCAGGCTTTGGGATTGGGAATCGATGCGATGAAACTCGTCTCAAGTCGTGATTTCAACCAGGATGTGACCGCTGCGAAACGCGCGGCGCGACTCGAACCGGTGTTCGTCACCGACCGCGGCAAGCCGACTCATGTGCTGATGAGCATCGACGCGTTCCGCCAGCTTACCGGCCAGACCGAGACGATCGTCGACCTGCTCGCGATGCCGGGCCTGCCGGAGATCGACCTGGCGAGTGGCGCCGGCACCGCCTGGAGCCGGCACGGGGCGGCCGGCTGATGTACCTGCTTGATACCGGCGTCGTCTTCGAACTCCGCAACGCGCGCGCCGGGCAGACCGATCCGCGCTTTTCGGGCTGGGCCGCGGGCCTTGTCAGGCAGAACCTGTTCATCTCGGCGCTGACCCTGCTCGAACTGGATAGCGGCGCGACGCGGACGGCGCAGCGGGACAAGGCAGCGGGGCTCGCGCTGCGCCAGTGGATCGACAACCAGGTGCTGCCCGCGTTCGAGGGCCGGATCCTGCCGGTCGACACCGCCGTGGTGCGGCGGCGTGCCCAGCTGTCCTATGCCGATGCGCGGGACGGCTTGCTTGCCGCGACCGCGCTCGAGCACGGGCTGACGCTCGCCACCCGCCATCCCGGCGCGTTCAAGACGGGGCGGGTGAAGCTGCTCAATCCCTGGGCCTACACGCCCGACGCGGTTGAGGAGGATGGCGACTGGCGGCAGGCGGCGAAGGCCGGGCCGCTCTGGCTCAAGAATCTGTTCGTCAGGGCGTGATGATGGGGCATGAAGGCATGATGAGCCGGAAACGCAGCATCCTGATCGTCGGCGGCGGCACGGCCGGCTGGATGACGGCTGCCTACCTCGCCAAGTTCCTCGAACTGTCAGGCAACGAACGGCTCGAGATCAGGCTGCTCGAATCGCCCGAGATCGGCATCATCGGGGTGGGCGAGGGGACTTTCCCGACGATCCGGAACACGCTCCAGTTCATCGGCATCGACGAGAGCCGCTTCATCCGCGCGACATCGGCGACGTTCAAGCAGGGCATCCGCTTCGTCGACTGGGTGCGGACACCGGAAGAGGGCGATCACAGCCATTTCTTCCATCCGTTCGAGGCGCCCTTCCATGCCGAGGGCGTGAGCCTGGTGCCCTATTGGCTGCTTCAGGACGAGAAGACGCGCCGGCCCTTTGCCGAGGCGATGACGATCCAGAACCGCGTGGCCGAGGCGCAGCGCGGGCCAAAGGGGCCGGGCGAGGGCGATTTCTCGGGTCCGCTGAGCTATGCCTATCATTTCGACGCGACGATGCTTGCGCAGATCCTGGCCGAGCGCGCCCGCGAGCTTGGCGTGGTGCATCTCCAGGGTCTGCTCAACCATGTCGAGATCGACGGGACCGGGGCGATCGACCATGTCGTCACGGCGGAGCAGGGCCGGCTCGACGCCGACCTGTATATCGACTGCACCGGTTTCCGGGCCGAGCTGATCGGGCGGGCACTGAAAGTGCCGTTCAAATCGGTCCGCTCGATCCTGTTCACCGACCGGGCGCTTGCCTGCAAGATACCCTATGAACGGCCCGACGCGCCGATCGAGAGCTATACCATCGCTGCCGCGCACGAGGCCGGGTGGACCTGGGACATCGGGTTGAACGGAGCACGGGGGATCGGCTGCGTCTATTCGAGCGACCACATCTCCGACGATCGCGCCGCCGAGATCCTGCGCGCCTATGTCGGG